>ERZ1034710.506-NODE-506-length-11465-cov-3.836109_pt1 | contig 11465 bp, 12 predicted proteins | sample MGYA00520597_ERZ1034710 | MGnify/ENA primary metagenome ERZ1034710 (study PRJEB33766, sample SAMN09781714) | gut metagenome | biome: gut microbiome | host: Homo sapiens | place: Madagascar | study: EMG produced TPA metagenomics assembly of the PRJNA485056 data set... | reverse complement strand
AGTCATGACACAAGAAAAGCTCCCTCACAGGAAGGAGCTTTGTCTACAGTCTGAAGGCATACTCACGTATGCCTTTTCAAAATAAATCCGTTATAATTAAGCGTTCATCTGAGCAGCAACTTCTGCTGCGAAGTCCTCGTTCTTCTTCTCCATGCCTTCGCCAACTTCGAAACGAACAACCTTAGCGATGGTCAGAGCCTTGTTAACGCTCTCTAAATACTTAGCTACGGTCTGCTTGCCGTCCTCAGCCTTAACGTAGGTCTGATCTAACAGGCAGATCTCCTTCAGCTGCTTGGATACACGACCGTCTGCCAGACCCTTGAAGATCTTGTCAGATACAATAGCGTCCTTGTCAGCCATAGCCAGCTCAGCCAGAGCAGCAGCTGCTTCCTTGGACAGGAAGTTAAACAGATAGTTCATGTTGCTCTTCTTCTCTTCGTAGATTACCTTATCCTCATCGCTCCATGCGGAACCGTTCATAGCCTTATCGATCAGCTTGTTCAGAATGGGCTTAGGCAGAGATGCAGGATCGTTCAGAGCTGCGTCAACAGTGATCTCCTGTAACTTAGCCAGTTCCTCTGCAGAAATATCATTTCTGCTGATGTAGGTAGGATTCATAGCTGCTACCTGCATAGCGATGTTGGTCAGTGCCTCTCTTGCTGCGTCATCGGATGCACCGTTAGCTGCAACGATAACACCGATGCGTCCACCACCGTGAATGTAGGATACTGCTACATCTCCGGATACCTTCTCGAAACGACGGATAGACAGCTTCTCACCGATGGTAGCGGTCTTCTCTACCAGAGCATCCTTAACAGTTGCACCTTCGAAAGGAGTAGCCAACAGTGCTTCGATATCTTCGCCATCCTTGCCACCCTGTAAATCGGAAGCAAGTGCTGCTGCATTAACAGCCTCTACGAAAGAAGTAAAGGTCTCGTTCTTTGCAACGAAGTCTGTCTCGGAGTTTACTTCGATTACGCAAGCGGTCTTGCCGTCTGCGGAGATAGCTGCACGAGCAACACCTTCTGCTGCGATACGGCTTGCTTTCTTCTCAGCCTTAGCCTGTCCGTTCTTTCTCAGGAACTCAACAGCTGCGTCCATATCTCCATTTGTCTCGTTCAGAGCCTTCTTACAATCCATCATACCAGCGCCGGTCATTTCACGGAGCTCTTTTACCATAGATGCGGTAATTGCCATTTTTTTATCCTCTCTTCTTAATTAATATATTATCCTCAAGAACCCAGACCGTAATGACAGGCATCGCAATCTGGGTTCCTATGCTTCTCTTATGGAATCGGATTATTCAGCGTCAGCTGCAACCTCTTCGATATCCTCTGCTTCGGTAGCTACATCAGCATCGCTGTATACAGCCTCGCCCTGTTTAGCTTCGATGACAGCGTCAGCCATCTTGGAAACGATCAGCTTAACGGCTCTGATTGCATCATCGTTACCGGGGATGATGTAATCCAGCTCTTCAGGATCACAGTTGGTATCGCCGATACCGATCAGGGTAATGCCCAGTGCATGAGCCTCCTGTACACAAATTCTTTCCTTCTTAGGATCTACAACAAAGATAGCATCGGGAACTCTGGTCATGTTCTTGATACCGCCCAGGTTCTTCTCCAGCTTCTCCCATTCTTTCTTTAACTGAATAACTTCCTTCTTAGGCAGTACATCGAAAGTACCGTCCTGAGACATGGTCTCGATCGCATGCAGTCTTGCGATACGGGACTGGATGGTTCTGAAGTTGGTCAGCATACCACCTAACCATCTCTCGTTTACATAGTACATACCGCAACGCTCAGCCTCGACCTTTACAGCGTCCTGTGCCTGCTTCTTGGTACCAACGAACAGAATGGTGCCGCCCTGTGCAGCAATCTCGGATACTGCCTTGTAAGCCTCATCAACTTTAACTACAGACTTCTGCAGATCGATGATGTGGATGCCGTTTCTCTCGGTGAAGATATAAGGAGCCATCTTAGGGTTCCATCTTCTGGTCTGATGTCCGAAATGAACACCTGCTTCAAGTAACTGTTTCATAGAAATAACGCTCATGTCTTTACCTCCGTTTGGTTAAAATCTTCCGCTTTTCTTTTCTGCCGGGACGCGTTAAGAACCCGGTTAGCTCTGACAAAGACTTCTGCAAAACCAGTAAGCACCATCGTCAAATCGAAAGGCGTGTTTTTTGTCATAACAGTGCGATTATAACATAGGAAAACCCCTGTGGCAAGGGGTTTTTAATGTTTTCCTGTGATTATTTTTGCGATTTCTTCTTCGGAAGTCCCGGGAACTATCTCATAAGTGCCAGGATTTATGCTGCGGCTGTAGCCGTTATTACATAAGTAATTGTCAAATGTCTTCGCATCTTCCACCAATCCCGCTTCCTGCAGCTGGCTGCTGACACTTCCGGAGCTTGCTCCTTTTTTTACGGTAACGGTAACCGTCTGCGCTGCTTCCGATACTGCAATGGTCTCAGGCTGCGGTGTTGCTTCCGGTTCTATGGTATTTTCTGGTGCAACCGTTGTCTCCGGTTCCATGGTATTCTCCGGTGCAGCCGTTGTCTCCGGTTCCGATGTTGTTGTCATTGCTTCTTCGGTCTCAGGCTCCGGTGCTGCTTCCGTCTTCGCCGCGTTTTCCTGTGCCTGCTGCTGTACGCTGTTCTGCAGAGCTGCTAACGTCAGTTCACTGCTATCCACCATTCCCAGCTGTTCCGCACGTTCTCTGATCTGATCATCTGTCAATATCTGTGTCTCCTGCCCCTGACGGTGAGAAAAGCTGATTCCCAGGATCAATGCGGTCACGATCATACCAATTCCAAGACCACGCAGATAATATTTTAATTTCATTTCTGTCTCCGTCCTTAATTTTCATGATTACCTTCAGGCCTTATACAGGTCAATTACGAGTTTTACCTCTCCAACGCCCAGTCCCAGTTCTTTGGCAATTGCCACTGTGGATTTGCCCTGTCTGTGCATTTCAAGGATCTTCTCGTTATTGTTCTGCCCCTCCTGCACCGTCTCTCCCATAAATCCGATCTCGGGAGAATTCTCCGGCTGAATAAGAGGTTCTGTCTTGGGAGTATCCGCTGTTTTCTCCTCCACCATCCCGGCGGTCTTATCTGTGGCGGTCTTATCCTCAGCTACTTTATTTTCTGCTGTCTTGTTTTCCACCGCTTTGACCGCCTTATCCATTTTGGATATGGTGTCCTTAATGTTCGCGTGTTTGCTGTTCAGCATATCATATAAGAACATTGCTTCCTCATGATTTTTATGAATTTCCTGCAATACCGTATCGGAATATTCATTTACCGCCATGATCTTCTCGTTAGTCAGGCGTTCCAGTGATCTCTCCGCCTTTTCCACCACATCTTCTGAGGTCTCTTCCACTTTATCCTGCACCTGTGCACGGACTGTTTTCATTTCTTCCTCTATCAGGCCGTGGATTTCCTGTTTTGCCGCATCTGTGTCGATTCTACCGGCGTCCGATCTGCCTGCCGGCAGTAAAAAACTTCCTATAAAAATTACAATTCCTACGATCAGCAGGATCACTTCTAAAATATCCATCTTACTATGTTTCCTTTGTATTTTCAGATCTTGATGTCAAAACCATGATGCTGTTTTTGGATAACGACACCATCTTCCGGTTCTTTCTTTTTCCGGCGTTTATCTCCGCCGTTTCCGGCATATTCATTGTGTCCCTTCTCCTTGGCATCATATTGTCCGGTATACCAGTCCGCATTATCACTGCTGTGTACTTCTTTCGTAAGCTTTTCACTGTGTTTTTGAGACTGCTGTCCCAGAGTCATCTGTTGAAATGCCCCTTTATTGTCCTCATTCTGCTTCATCACGGAATAATCCTGTGTTTTGGGGATCGAAGCAATCTCCAACGAACCAAACGCCATATCTGTGCCTCTTTTCTGCTATATTGCGGTAGCCTTAACATCTCCGTCGATCCGTTCAAATCTACAGTACTGGTAAGTATTTTTCACCTGCATGGAGGAATCCCCGATGATGATCGTAGTCCCCGGGTACACCTCTCCCTTGACGATAACAGCGGCTTTTTCCTGTGGATTGAACTCCATCTGCAATTCCTGCATGCGCGCGTTTTTCTCCTCCATGCTCTTTTTCTGTGTCTCCATCGTTGCTGCGGAATTTCGGATATAATTCAGCTGGTCCGGAGTAAAACGCACTCCTCTGTTTTTTTTCTCTGCAAAGCTGGCAAGAATCGGTTGAATGCTCCGGATATTTTTAACGATCTCCGAAATTTCTTTCTGGAGCTTCATATATTCTGCTTTTTTCTCCGGGTCAACTCCGACCTCTACCACGGTCGGAGCCCCCAGTGTCGCCCCCAGAGTCTTCACTTCGATTCTCTGACCGGCACGTACATGCCCCCCGGTGATAAAGCCTCTCTTACCGGTTACCTGGATCTCCGTAGCTGCCGTCACATTGCTATGCAGAATTGACTCCGTATTCACGTAACCACCGGCACTGACCGTCGCATTTTCGAGGAATTTGGCAACGATATCACCACCGGCTCTCAGGTTACCTTTTGCCATACCGTTCATACCACGGGCAATGATAATGTTTCCTCCAGCCTCGATGCAGGCACCCTCTACCACACCGCTTATGATCACATTGCCACCGGCCTTGATCACAAAATTGGAAGAAACATTGCCACGCACCTGCACGCTTCCTTCAAATTCAATATTTCCTGTAGACAGATCTACATTCTCTACTTCATAAACATCGGATACAAATACTTTGCCCTCTACCAGTGACACATGACCATCCACCAGAGAAGTAAGTTTTTTTCTGTCCTCTGAGATTTCAATATTATGTCCGAATTCCAGATGTGCTTTCTTCACCTGTCTGGGGCGGATTTTGGCTCCCTGCACCGTTGTTCCGTATTCCCCTTCATCTTCCGGAATGATTTCCGCCAGGAGCTGTCCCTTTCTGCAGGGGTTGATCATATTCAGATGGAAATAATCCACGGTGCCGTCATCTTTTAATGTAGGCTGTGCATGAACATCCGTATTAAAATAATACCTGACAGACGCATCCGTACCATGTCTCGGTTCTTTTCCTTTGGCCACGATCAGATCTGTACTATAAATCCCGTCCGACATAAAATGATCCTGCAGAACGTTCATCTGTATTCCGTAGACAATGTTCCGGTATCTGAGATCCCTGATCACACTGTCCATGGTTGTTCTTTTCCCGCTTTGTGATGCCGGATAGAATCGAAGAATCACCTGCATATTATCCTGGCTGACCTCGATACTGTAGGTTTCTTCCAGTGCCGGGCAATCCTTTCTCTCCAGAAAGCATACCGTATCTTCCCCTGACAAAATTGCCTTTTTAATTGCCATGGGATCATGCGGCACAGATTCCCGTTCAAGATAATTCAACACCTCCTGGAGATTCACATCCTCTCCTCCGTCCTTTGGTTGAAATATCTGTAGCCCATAACCTCCCGGTGCATTTACGAGCTGAAAATAGCCATTCTGCATTTGATTTCTCCTCTTACCCCATCGGCGGGTCAAACATTTTTATAAAAGTCCCATATAATTTCCCATTTTTGTCTTCATTTTCTGCAGAGCTCTCGTATGCAGCTGGGAGACTCTGGATTCCGACACTTCCAATATATTACTGATTTCTTTTAGCGTAAGATCTTCGTAATAATACAGCGTAACTACTTTCTTCTCTTTCTCTGTCAAAAGTTCCAATGCTTCTCCAAGTACTTTTGTCAGCTCTTCCTTCTCAACGCTCTCTTCCGGAGTGTCAAATCTGGCCGTGGTATGTCTGCTGCAATCCTGCGAGACATCGCTTCCCTGATCCATATATTCATTCAGCGACACCAGTCCCGTAATTTTCATCTGCGACTGCCAGTCCAGATATTCCTCCGCGGATATTCCCAGCCCCATAGCAATATCTTCATCCGTTGCGCTGTGTCCCGTGGTCTGTTCCACTTCCTTGATGACAGCGTCAATCTTCTTCTGTCTCTGGCGAATCGTCCGGGGTATCCAGTCCATTTTACGAATCTGGTCCAGAATGGCTCCACGGATACGCAGACTGGCATAGGTCTCGAATTTTACTTCTTTGAGGCAATCAAATTTGTCAATTGCATCAATCAGGCCAAAGATCCCGTAGCTGACCAGATCCTCATAATCTACGTTGTATCCCAGATACATGCTCAGTCTTCCGGCCACCACTTTCACCAGAGGGGCATACTCCAGTATCAGCTGCTCCCTGGTCTCCGGTCGCTTATTAGCAGCATATTCTTCTAATAACCTTTTCTTACCGGCTTCATCCATTTGACTCGCTTACACCCTTCTGCTGTGCATCTTCCGATACAGCAGCTTCTTCTTGTTCCGCCTTCTCCTCCTGTTCCTGCTTCTCCTTTTCTTCATTCTGTCTGTCAAAGTGATCCAGCAGAAGCCGGACACCGTTTCCCAGACAGTAAAACAAAAGCATCACAGCAAACAGTGCCACCAGACTTGCCAATACCGAGTAAGCCTGTACCATCGTAACAATACAGGTACAGGCGCCGGCTGTCAGCATCAGGATCAATGGCATATTCTTTCTGTTCATATTATTCTTCCATTCCAATGTTTGTCAGATCACTGACTCATCTCTTCCTACCGCACGGATATGAAATTCTCCGGTCTCTGGATAAAATGTAACGGTTCTTCCGTAGTTTTTGCCTGTATCCTCTGCTAAAATAGGGATATTGATTTCCTTCAATTTCTTCTTAACAGCCTGCACATTGCGCTCCCCCACCTGCATCATGTCGTTACGACCCTGAAATGTAAACATGGTAGCACCACCGGCAATCTTGGCAACCATTCTCGCCTTTCTCGCACCAAGTTTTTCCATCTGGCGTACCAATTCATCAATTCCCGTGTCCGCAAACTTTGCAATGTTCTGACTGCTGTTACGTATCGTAGTGCTGTCCGGCAGCATAATATGTGCCAGACCGCCTATTTTCGTCACCGGATCACGGATTGCAATTCCTACACAGGATCCCAGTCCCAGAGTCGTCACTCCGTCAGGGCTTACGCAGGGCTTCAGATCCGCCATTCCTACCTTAATAATCTCACTCATTCTGCTCCCCTTCTTCTGCCTATTAGCACCTTATGCAACAGATATTCCCAAAGACGATAAAATCTTTGGATAGGATTCAATATCGGGAACCAGAATGAAATAACCGTCAATCTCCACCTCATCGTAAAACTGAGACTGGATCAGTAAAATCTTATCTCCCAAAGTTCCAAATTCAATTGCCGGAACGCTTAGGATCGCTCCCGCCATATCCAGCGTCAGAGAAGGCGGGGTAGGGATAATCGTCAGGTTCGTAAGAGTCGACAGAGAATTCAGATAGGCTCCCGTGATAATGTTGCCAATCTCCTGCATTGCAGAAAATTCAATCTCTGAAAAGCCTTCCGGCTGTACCATATCTCCGAGGATCTTATGGAGAAGATGTTTTGCGCTGTTCTGTTCCACCAGGAACATCATGCTTCCGGTAATGTCTCCTTCCACCCCCAGGAAAACACCGATCATTACCTGTTCCTCTCCTCCCATCAGTGCTCCGACTTCGTTGAAATCCAAAAGCTTTACCTGCGGTACTTTCATATCCACCTTACAGTTTAACATCTGGGAGAGTGCTGTCATAGCGTTGCCTGCACCTATGTTTCCAATTTCTTTTAAAACATCCAGATATGTTTCCGAAACTTTCTCTAAACTCAGATCTCCCATGGATCCATCTCCTTTATGCGTTTTCCTCCAGTGTAATGGAATTCAGATCCAGAAGAGAGATCAGTTCTCCATTGTGTTTTCCTACACCTGTAATGAAACTCTTTTTACTCTCACCGGCATTCTGAGACATTTTTTCAATCTGGCTGGTACCGAGAGTGACAACTTCCTTCACTTCGTCCACAATAATGCCGACACTGCCCTGCTGTTCCAGTTTCAGAATGATAATTCTGGTAGCACGGGTCAGTTCGTCTGCCTCCAGTCCCATTTTCAGTCGGAGACTCATTACCGGCAGTACTTCTCCACGCAGATTAATAACACCTTTCAGATATGCGGGTACCTTGGGTACTCTGGTAATGTGCTGCATTCTGACAATGTTGTCTATGTAACGGATATCAATGCCGTACTGCTCATCACCGAGGCGGATCACAATATACTGGAAAAATTCCTCCTCAATTTTACGCTCATCTCCGGCTTTTAACGTATTTTTCATGCTAAGTTCTTCCATAATCGTCATCTCCCTCCTTACAGTAATGCATTTGCATCCAGGATCAGTGCCACTTCACCGTCACCCAAAATCGTTGCACCGCTGATAAATTTACACTGCTTGATATATTTGCCAAGAGATTTGATAACGATCTCCTGCTGACCGATCAGTTCATCGATCACAAGACCTGCCATTTTATCTCCCTTCTTGACGATTACCACAATCAGATTATCCTCGGGAGATCTGGTACTTTCCACATCCAGTACTTCTGTCAGACGGATCAGGGGAATTACCGTTCCTCTTAAATTGATCACTTCTTTGTTCTCTACCAGTTTGATATCCTTCGGTGAGATATCTTCGATGGTCTGAATGGATCCCAAAGAGATCGCATATTTTTCTCCGCCTACGACTACCATCAGTGCCTGAATGATTGCGAGCGTCAGAGGCAGACGGATCGTCCATGTACTTCCCTCTCCCCATTTTGATTTCACTTCTACTTCACCGCTTAAGGATTCGATCTTGGACTTCACGACATCCAGTCCAACGCCTCTTCCCGATACATCGGTTACTTTTTCGGAAGTGGAAAAGCCGGGCTGGAACAACAGGTTGATAATATCTTTTTCTGGCATATTTGCTGCCTGTTCCGCAGTCACCAGATTTTTTTCAATTGCTTTGTTTTTAACGGCTTCCACATCAATACCGTTACCATCATCTCTTACCTCGATGACTACGTTATTGCCATCCTGATAAGCGTCCAGGAAAATAGATCCCTGCTCGGGCTTTCCTCGCTGTGCACGAACTTCTGCGGATTCCAGACCGTGGTCAGCGGAATTACGCAGCAGATGCATCAGAGGATCCCCGATCTCATCCACCACGGTACGATCCAGCTCGGTCTCCTCACCGGTCATATACAGTTCCATCTTCTTGTCCAGCTTCTTGGACAGATCACGGATCATTCTGGGGAACTTCACTACAACGCTTTCGATAGGTACCATTCGTACCTTCATTACGGATTCATGCAGATTGGTTGTCACATTTTCCAGATATTCGATCTGCTCATTGAATGCCGTATTGTTGCCCTGGTCATTGCTGGAAGCAGCTACCAGAGAGTTTTTGGCAATGATCAGCTCACTTACGAGATTCATCAGAGAATCCAGTTTTTCGATGTCTACACGTACAGTACGGTTGACCACAGGCTTGCTCACCTGTTTTTTCTCCGGAGCTTTGGCAGCCGCAGGCTTCTTCTCTTCTTTTTTCGTTTCAGTCTTTGTCTCGGCTACTTCTTCTTTTTTCTCCTGTGCGGGTTCCTGTGTCTCCTCTTCGGGATGATAATTCCTGGTCTTCTCCAGTTCCAGAACCGCACCGGTCACCTGTGCGATCTCGGATACGCTTTCCGCTGCCTTGATCACATCATCCAGGGAATAATCGGACAAAATGATCAGAGTGAAATCTTTATCGAACTTTTCGTCTTCCACATCCTGTGCACTGGGTACGGAGACGATGATCTCTCCTTTTTCCTCCACAGCCTTGAACACCAGGAAAGCTCTTGCCGCCTTCAGGATACAGCTGTCCTGTACCACAACATTAATACCGTATATATTTTTGCCCTGTTTCATGGCTTCTTTGATCACGCGGATCTGGCTGTCATCAAATGCAATGTCATTCCATTTTTCCGCACCTGTTCCGGTGCTCTCCGCTGCGGGTGCTGCTGCTTTTTCTTCCTTTTCGGGCTGTGCCTGTTCGGTTTTGCTGCCGTTCAAAATATCATTCAGGGCTTTGATCAGATTTTCATTGTCATTGGTTCCCTCATCGGAGGTCTCCTGGATGTTGTTTTTATACTCCTCCAGAGCGTCCAGACACTGGAACAGTACGTCGATCATTTCCGGTGTCACCTTAATATTACCGTTACGCACTTCCGAAAATACATTTTCCATATCATGGGTCAGATTCTGCATACGCTTATAGCCCATGGTTCCTGCCATACCCTTCAGGGAATGTGCCGCACGGAATATTTCATTGATATTATCCATGTTCTCGGGATCTGACTCCAGTTCCAGAATCTGTGTATTCAGGTTCTGCAGATGTTCATTTGTTTCATCCAGAAAAATTTCAAGATATTGGCTTACGTCCATCTTTTCCTCCATTCTGCCGGTCACAGCATTGCCGGAAACGGCATATATTACTTAATTTACTCCTACATGCAGTATGATTTCCTGGGCGATCTGGTCTAACGGTACCACCTGATCTGCCAGTCCTGCTGCAATAATACTTTTGGGCATTCCAAATACAATGCTTGTCTCCTGATCCTGTGCGATCACGTATGTTTTCCTGGAAGTTTTCAATTTACTGATCCCTTCCGTTCCGTCCGCACCCATTCCGGTCATAACTGCACATACAACCGTATCAAAGCGGCTGTCCTGCAGGGATTCGTACATATAATTGGCACAGGGTCTGACTCCTTCCCTGTAAGGTTCCTCCGATAAATGCAGTGTATGACGTCCGGCCGGTGAGGTTACCACATGGAGATGCTTTCCTCCCATGGCGATATAGACCCAGCCCTTTTTCAGTTCTTCCCCCTCGGCTGCCTCTTTTACATGAATCTGGCTTAAATTATCCAGTCTCTCTGCAAGAGATGCTGTGAATCCTGTCGGCATATGCTGTACTACCAGTACCGGTGCATCCAGATCGGCCGGTAACAGAGGGATCACCGATTGCAGAGATTTCGGGCCTCCCGTGGAGCTTGCAATTGCCACCACTTTGTTGCCGCCCACACTGACCGGGTGATGATTGATGATCTTCATCATCTCCCTGACTGTGCCCTTCTCTTCGGAAATTTTCTTCTCCTCATTGAATGACGGCATTCTGCCGTTAGCCACAACATTCAGTGTCCGTAAAAACTCTCTGCGGAAATTCTCTCCCCGGCAGTCGACTGCACTGTCCGGCTTGTGTACGAAATCAAGAGCTCCCAGTTCCAGTGCATCCAGGGTGGTTCTGGCACCTTCCATAGTATCGGTACTCGCCATCATGACTCTTGCCGGTATCTTGTATTTTCGCAATTCCTGCAGCAGCTGCAGTCCGTTCATCCTCGGCATATTCACATCCAGGACAACCGCGTCATAACTGTTTCTGCTCAACAGATCAAAAGCTTCTAATCCATCTTTTGCTCTGTCAACTACCTGAAACCTTATGTCTGCATCTATTATATCACAGAGCACTCTTCTCATGAG
>ERZ1034710.504-NODE-504-length-11518-cov-4.119253_pt1 | contig 11518 bp, 8 predicted proteins | sample MGYA00520597_ERZ1034710 | MGnify/ENA primary metagenome ERZ1034710 (study PRJEB33766, sample SAMN09781714) | gut metagenome | biome: gut microbiome | host: Homo sapiens | place: Madagascar | study: EMG produced TPA metagenomics assembly of the PRJNA485056 data set... | reverse complement strand
CCCGCGTTCCTGATTCTTTCCAACGCCTTCCACTACATCGACCGCAACACGATCACCGTGAGCCGTCTGATGGGCGACAGCCCCCTGCGCACGTTCTACATCTCGGCGCTGCGTCCGGTGGTGGGTGCCATCTGCTCGGCCTTCATCCTGAGCTTCTTCCTTTCCTTTACCGACTTCGGCATTCCGGTTTCGATCGCCGGTCAGTACGACGTGATCGCCACCGAGCTCTACACCACGATGATGGGTGCGGTGCCCGATTTCGGCCGCGGTGCGGTGATCGCCATGGCGATGCTTGTGCCGTCGATTGCCTCCGTGATGCTGCTGAAGTTCACCGAGCGCTTCAACTTCCGCTACAACCGCATCAACTACCGTGCACCGATGCGCAATCCGCTGCGCGACGCACTCTTTGCCGGTTACTACGTGGTGATCAGTGCGGTGCTGCTTTCGGTCTTTGCCGTGATGTTCGTGGTGCCCTTTGTAGAACAGTGGCCCTATAAGCCCGTGTTCACGCTCTCGGTGCTCGAACGCATCCTGTCGGACTCCGTGATTTGGGAGGTCTACGGCAACTCGGTGGGTGTGGCATTTGCGAGCGCCGTTCTCGGCACGCTTCTTTGCTACGCTGCGGCGATTGTCAACGCCCGCTCGCACCTCAAGGGCTGGTGCCGCACCACGATGGACAGCTTTGCGATGCTCACCAACACCGTGCCCGGCATGGTGCTCGGCATCGGTTTCCTCTTTGCCATGAGCGGCACGGCACTGGCGAACACCTTTGCGATTCTGGTGCTTGTGAATCTCGTGCACTTCTTTACCTCGCCCTACCTGATGGCCACCTCGGCGTTATCCAAGATGAACGCTGGCTGGGAAACCACGGGTGCTCTCATGGGCGACAGCTGGCTCAAAACCGTTATGCGTGTGGTGGTGCCCAACTCGGCCGCGACGCTGTGGCAGATGTTCCAGTACATGTTTGTGAGTTCCATGGTGACGATCAGCGCCGTCGTGTTCCTTTCCGGCGCCCGCACGATGCTCATCACCACCAAGATCAAGGAACTGCAGTACTTCGAGAAGTTCGAAGAAATCTTCGTGCTCTCGCTTTTGATCTTCTTTACCAACGTGGCCGTGAAGCTCATCTGCGACGCCTTGGCCGAACGCGCCCGCCGTCAGCCGCAATCGAGCTGGCTTGAGGCGATTGCCCGCCGCCTGGGCTTGACGCGCCGCACCGATTCTTTACCTGTCAGTACCGGAGCTTGATATCCCTATGACTACTCAGATGTTTACCAAACTTGTTCTCGCTGCCGCCGCGTGCGCCGCTCTTGCCGGCTGCGGCAATGACGCTAACGACGCCCCGGCCGCCAAGACCGCTGCCGCTCCCGCCAAGGCCGCCGAAGTCGTGATCTACACCAACGCCGACGAAGAAGCGCAGACCGCGATGAAAAAAGCGCTTGACGCCAACGGCATGAAGGGTGCTTATCTGATCCAGTCCTTCGGCACGTCCGAACTCGGCGGCAAGCTTGCTGCCGAAGGCAAGAACATCGAAGCCGACGTGGTGACGCTTTCGACCTATTACCTCGACAGCTTCCAGGCAAAGCAGAAGCTCTTTGCCGATCTGAAGAACAAGATGAAGACGATTCAGCCTTCGCCCGCCTACTGGACGCCGATTCTCGGCAACACGGGCGCGCTTTTCGTGAACACCGAAGTGCTGAAGCAAAGCAAACTTGCTGCGCCTAAGTCGATCGCCGACCTTGCCAAGCCCGAATATGCCGGCCACATTTCCGTGCCCGACATCATGGGCAGCTCCACCTCCTGGCTCATGACGCAGGCCGTGATGTCTGCCGAAGGTGAAGAAGCCGGCGCCAAGACGATCGCCGCGATTGAAAAGAACGCGGGCGCTCATCTTGAAAAGTCCGGTTCCGCACCGTTGAAGAAGCTGCGCGCCGGTGAAGCCGCCGTGGGCTTCGGTCTGCGCCATCAGGCTGTGGCCGACAAGGCCCGCGGTCTGCCGATCGACTACATCGATCCGACGGAAGGCAACTTCCAGCTGCAGGAAGCTGCCGCTGTTGTCGACAAGGGCGACAAGACCAATCCCAATGCACAGAAAGCTGTTGACATCATCGTCAAGCACGGCCGCGCCGAACTGCTGAAGTTCTACCCGGTTGCCCTTTATGAAGGCGAAACGGTGTCGGCTGAAAACAAGCCCGCCCGTCCGAGCTTCTATAAGGAACCGCTTACCGTCGAGCTTCTCGTGAAGCACCAGAAGATGGTTAAGGACGCCGGCAAGTAATTCACTCTTGATTAACCTCCAAGCCGGTCCTTTACGACGGGGCCGGCTGATTGTTTTAAAGCCCAAAAAATCATGACTATCACCGATCCGAATACCTACAAGCTCCTGACACCGGGGCCGCTTACGACCTCGCTCACCGTGCGTCAGGAAATGCTCGTCGACCGCTGCACCTGGGACGATGACTACAAGGAAATGACCCAGTTCGTGCGCCGCGAGCTTTTGAAGCTTGCTCACGTTTCCGAGCCCGACTACAGCGTTGTGTTGATGCAGGGTTCGGGCACTTTCGGCGTAGAAAGCGTTCTGAGCTCCATCCCGGGCCGTCACGACTGCGTGCTCGTGCCCGTCAACGGTGCTTATTCCGAACGCATGTGCCAGATTCTCGAGCGTCACGGCATCAACTACGTGCGCGAAGACTTCGGTTGGGACGAACGCGTGGATGCCGCGCGTCTTGAGGCCGTCATCAAGGATCACCCCGAAGTGACGATTCTTTCGATCGTGCACAACGAAACGACTTCGGGTCTCATCAACGATCTGGAAAGCGTTTCCAAGGTTGTCAAAGCCAACAATCTGCGCTTTATCGTCGACGCGATGAGTTCCTTCGGCGCCGTCGACGTGAATGTCGGCGCTCTGGGCATCGACTTCCTGATTTCTTCGGCCAACAAGTGCATTCAGGGCGTGCCTGGCTTCTCCTTCATCGTGGCGCGTACGAGCACTCTGCGAGCCACCGAAGGCAACGCCCGCACCATTTCGCTTGATCTGCATTCGCAGTACAAGACCATGGAAGCCGACAACGGCAAGTGGCGCTTTACTTCGCCCACGCATGTCGTGGCAGCTTTTGCGCAGGCTCTGAAAGAACTGCAGGTCGAAGGCGGCGTTGAAGTCCGCGGCGCCCGTTATGCGGCCGTCAACCGCAAGCTGCGCGACGGCATGCGCGCGCTCGGCTTTGAACCCTTTGTCTGCGAAGCGTTCCAGGGCCCGATCATCACGACCTTCCTTTATCCGGAAGGCAAGTCTCTGGACTTCAAGCACATGCACGCCTGGCTGAAGGATCACGGCTACGTCATCTATCCGGGCAAGCTTACCGATCGCGACACTTTCCGCATCGGCAACATCGGTGAAATCTACGACGAAGACGCCGACAAGATCCTTTCGCTTTTTGCCGCTTACACCAAGGAGTACATGTAATGAACCGCATCAAGGGCGTCATTTTCGACTGGGCCGGCACCGCCGTCGACTTCGGCTGCACGAGCCCCGTATCGGCCTTTAAGGAAGCCTTCCGCCGCGCCGGCATCGACGTCACCGACGAAGAAGTGCGTGCGCCGATGGGGCTTCTGAAGCGCGACCACATCAAGACGATGCTTGCGATGCCGCGCATTGCTCAAGCCTGGAAGGACAAGTACGGTTCTGAAGCGACGGACGCCGACGCCGAACGCATCTACGGCGACTTCGAGCCCGCTTTGATGGCGGTGCTCGATCGCCACTGCGATCTCATTCCGGGCCTGCTCGAAACCGTTGCTTATCTTCGCTCCAACGACATCAAGATCGGCTCGACCACGGGTTTTACGCAGGAAATGATGGCGGTTGTGACCGAGGGAGCCCGCAAGGCGGGATACGCACCCGACATGGTTCAGACGGCCGACATCAACAACGGCTTCGGCCGTCCCTGGCCCTACATGATCTTTGCCAACATGCGCGGCCTCGGCCTTTCGAGCGTGCGTCAGGTAGTCAAGGTGGGCGATACGACATCCGACATGGCCGAAGCCAAGAACGCCGGCGTTATTGCCGTGGGTGTGTGTGAAGGCAGCTCAATGATCGGTCTTGATGCCGCCGCTTGGCAGGCTTGCTCCGAAGAAGAACGCGCCAAGCTGCGCCGCAGCGCCCGCGAACGCTTCTATAAGGCAGGCGCCGACTTCGTGATCGACCGCATGGCCGATCTTCCGGCCCTGATTGAAGATCTCAACGCTCGCAGCGCCGCGAAGTAATCGTCGATTTTGCGTCAAACAAAACCCGTGTGCATTTGTTTTCGTGACGGATGCTGCGGGTTTTTTGTTATTTGACGGAACCGATATCTGTTGAATTTTGCTTGGTTCGTATTCGAAATTATTTGATAATCAAAAATATCGAGTGCAACGTCGCTCAATTGTTCGAACTCGAGTCGCACGTCGAATGATGGGTGCTGGCGTATACCGCAAAAAGACCACGGAACCATTGCATGACGGGGTCGTGATGCGTGCGTTCGTGCCAAATGAGGCGCGTGTTGTACGAGAAGGTTTCCGAAAGGTTGCCATAGGGAAGAATCGCAATTTTGGCGCCGTAGTAGTTTCTGAGAATTTCGGCCGTTTCATCGGGAAGCAGCGCCGTGAGATCCGTTTTGCTCAGCACCGTTGGGATCACGCCGAAATAGGGGGCCGCGAAACCCACTTTTTGATGCGCCGTGCCGTCGAGGTTGGTCTCGTCCAGACTGAAGACTTTTGCTTCGTGACTCAATTGATTCGAAACGACGACCTTGCGGTACTTGGAAATTTCGCTCACCGGCACCGAGCCGTGCTCGCGGTAGTAGAGCGCAAGCGGATGATCTTCGCGCACGCAAAGGCTGTAGTGCAGGGAGTAAAGATTGAGCGCGTGGTACTTGGGCGGAATCGGGCGTGTATCCGGAAGAATCGCCGCATCCACGCGGCCGTCTTCAAGCTTTGCAAAGAGGTCGTGATCGACCTGCTGGAATTCCAGAACGGAATTGGGGCAGGCCTTGTAAAACGGTGCTAGGAAGTCGCGCAGCACCACCAGAATGCCGTTGTCGACCGAGGCGATGCGAAAAGTTTTTTCGAGCGTGGCCGGATCAAAAACTTCGCCCATGGCCATCGCTTGCATGCGCTGCAAAATGTCGTCGATTTGCTCGGCAAGCGCATCCATTCGTTCGGTCGGAATGAGCAGCGGGGAGGAACGCACGAAAAGGGGATCCTCGAAGACATCCCGCAATTTTTTGAGCAGACGCGAAGCGGCCGGAACGGTTAAATCGAACTTTTTTGCGGTGTTCGTGATCGAACGCTCTTCGTGCAGCGTCCGGAGAAACTGCAGTTCGTTGAAGCTCAGCGAACTGATTTGCGCTATTTGGTAACTCGTACTTCGCATGGGCGTTAACTGGACGGTGGAAAATGTCCATTTTCACTTTTGAGTCTCGATTCTACACTGGCATCAGCCCTGGACTAGATCGTTCGAACTAGGCTGATCGGCCCGGGATTTATTACCACTCAAAAGGAAGAGAAACCATGTTTCGCAGATCTCTGATCGCCGGCACCGCTGCTGCAGTTGCCATGGCCTTCGCCAGCACCTCCGCGTTTGCCATCGGCGGCGCATCCGGTCCGAAAGTGACCTACCCGAAGACGGGCAAGCTCGGCGCCGTGATCATCAATCCGTACGAAATCGCTCCGCTTACCGCCATCATCCGCAACGGCGGCTATGTCGTGACCGACGTCACGGTTCGCATCGTTCCCAAGAAGAACGGCCAGGAAATCAAGTACAAGGTGAGCGACGCTCAGGTTCGTACGCACGGCGGCATCCCGGTTTTCGGTCTTTATGCCGACTATCAGAACACGGTTGAAGTCTCCTACACGAAGACCGTCAACGGCAAGTCCGAAAAGGTCAAGAACGAGGTCTACAAGATCTACGGTCAGCCTGCTTCCATCCGTCACTCCGGCTACGCCGGCGTCAAGAGCTCCTTCTTTACGGCCACCGTCAAGAAGGTTGATCCCAAGTTCAAGGATCGTCTGTATCTCGTCAACAACCTCGTCGCGGCTCCCGCTAACTCCACGCGAGTTGTCTGGAATAACCCCATGGGCGGCGCTCTGGAATGGAACCGCTATCCGATGAACGCCATCATCGATACGACCGGTGAAATCCGTTGGTACATGGATCCGGCGAAGATTTACGACTTCGACAACATTTACAAGGCCGGCATCATGATGGGCTTCCGTCAGAATAAGGACGGCGCCTTTACCTGGGGCTACGGACAGCGCTATGTGAAGTACGACCTGATGGGCCGCGAAGTCTGGAACCGTCGTCTGCCCGACGGCTACAACGACTTCTCGCACGCCATGGACGCCATGCAAAACGGCCACTACCTGCTGCGCGTTGCTTCGTCCGATCATCTGCTTCCGAACGGCAAGCACGTTCGCACCGTGCGCGACATCGTGATCGAAGTCGATGAAAACGGTCAGGTGGTTGACGAATGGCGCTTGTTCGACATTCTCGACGCGTACCGCGACAACGTTCTGAAGGTGCTCGATCAGGGCGCCGTGTGCTTGAACATCGACGCCAGCCAGGCCGGCAAGACCTTGTCAGCCGAAGATCTCGCCAAGATGGACGACAACGATCACTTCGGCGACATCGTGGGTTCCGGTCCGGGCCGCAACTGGCTGCACGTGAACTCGGTCGACTATGACCCGACCGACGATTCGATCATCATCTCCTCTCGCCATCAGTCCGCCATCATCAAGATCGGCCGCGATAAGAAGGTGAAGTGGATCATGGGTTCTCCGGAAGGTTGGAAGGGCGACTTCGCCAAGAAGGTGCTGACGCCGGTTGACAAGAACGGCAAGAAGGTTTCCTGCGAAGGCTCGACCTGCCAGGGCGGCTTTGACTGGAGCTGGACGCAGCACACCGGCTGGCGCATCGACAGCAAGTCCGACAAGAACATCTTCTATCTGTCCGTCTTTGACAACGGCGACGCTCGCGGCATGGAACAGCCCCCGATGCCCGAAATGAAGTACAGCCGTGCTGTGGTCTACAAGATCGACCAGAAGAAGATGACGGTCGAACAGGTTTGGGAATACGGCAAGGACCGCGGCCACGAATGGTACAGCCCGGTGACGTCGCTCACCGAGTACTACCCGGATAAGAACTCCGTGTTCGTGTACTCCGCTACGGCCGGTGCATCCTTCAACTTCAAGACCGGTGCATTCGAATCCGCTCCGAATCCGTTCATCAACGAATTCAAGTGGGGAGAAAAGGATCCGGCCGTTGAAATCCAGCTGCACAACACATCCGGTTACCAGGCTATGCCGGTTGACCTCAACATGGCCTTCAACCCGAAGAACAAGTAATTCGGCAGCCTTGAAACTCTGAGTTTCATGCGAAAGCCCGCGTTTGGGAGTTGATCTCGAGCGCGGGCGTTTTGCATGTGCGCCCAGCAGCGCACGTGTGTCTATGTGGTGAAAGTCCACTGATCGCCCGTTCAGGGGAAGATCTAGCGACTCGGCAGAGTCAGGGAGGTAACAAACTGATGAAGGAAGCCGATAGCAAAACGTCAGCCCGACGTACAGGAACCTGATGTGAGGCGGGGCGACTGGGAGAACTGGCATGCATCAGTAAACCCAATACTGAAACGGAAAGTCGTCACGTAGATCAGGCGGGTAGGACGTGAAGCACATGTGTGATACCTGGGGAGATCCTTGCCGATGCCCACCACGGGCTACCGACGTCGAAAGGCGAAGGGAGGTCGACAAGGAAGTCAGCAGGGGCCGTAGTAGGCGCGAAAGTGCTCAAGGGCCGAATTTGAACTTGTAAGTAGAGAGTGCAGGGACTGCAAACTCGGCGACACTAGCTGTAAAAGTCGAAGGGTACCAAGTAGATCGCCTCGGACGGGAACGGACGGAATCCTGACCCGAAAGAGAGTGGCCAGATAGGTCGGAATAAGAGCCATGCAGACCTGCGCACTGGACGAACACAGGAGGTAACCAGTGATAACACTGGAAGAAGTACTATCTCCCGAAAACATGCAGACAGCATGCCGACGGGTGATAGCCAACAAAGGAGCCCCGGGAGTTGACGGCATGACCGTCAGCGAAGTGCGGGCGCACTTTGACAAACACGGAGCAAGCATCTGCGCGCACATCCGCGAGGGACGATACATCCCCGCCGCGGTCAAGCGCGTCGATATTCCTAAGCCGAACGGAGGCACACGCATGCTGGGCATTCCGACGGTGCAGGATAGGGTCATCCAACAGGCCATAGCTCAAGTTCTGTCGAAGCACTTCGATCCCTTGTTCTCGGAGTTCAGCTATGGATTCCGTCCCGGAAAGAGTGCTCATCAGGCCATCGAGCAAACCCGAAAATACATCGCCGAAGGGCGAACCTGGGTGGTGGAACTGGATTTGGCCAAGTTCTTCGATACGGTCAACCACGATCGACTGATGTCGAAACTGGGGCAACACATCGAAGACAAGATGCTTCTGAGGCTAATCCGCCGTTATCTGCGAACGGGCATTATGTCCGACGGCGTAGTGCAAGTACGGGAGGAAGGCACACCGCAAGGCTCACCTCTGAGCCCGATCTTGTCGCTGATTGTCCTGGACGAACTCGACAAATATCTGGACAAACGAGGCTTGAAGTACTGTCGGTTTGCCGACGACTGCAACTGCTACGCCAAATCGAGGAAGGCGGCAGAACGGACACTTGAGAACATGATTTCGCTTATAGAGGGGACGCTCAAGTTGCGAGTCAATCGCGATAAGAGCGGCGTGTTTCGACCTTCGAAAGCGAAATTTCTCGGGTATACCTTCGTGGGCGCAACCGGGGCACCCCGAGTGCATCCCAAGAGCTTCCGAAGACTCCGAGACAAGCTGAAGGAAATCTTCTTTCGAGCCAGGGGGACGACCCTGCTCAAGACGATTGCGAAACTCAACACGGTGCTACGCGGTTGGAGGACGTACTTCAGACTTGATGAACGCAAAGGGATCTTCGAATCCCTTGACATCCACATAAGACGCCATCTGCGCAAGCTGATCTGGATTGCGTGGAAGAAGCCGAAAACCCGAGAACGAAACCTCGTCAGACGGGGAATAGAACCCCAGCGAGCGTGGAGATCGTCGGTGAACGGACGAGGTGCTTGGTGGAACGCAGGAGCGTTGCACATGCGACATGCGTTCAACAATCAATTCTTCCAGGAGAAAGGACTGTATAGCCTGCTTGCGCAGGCTTAGTCCGCCTCTTATGTTCGAAAACCGCCGGATGCCGAACGGCACGTCCGAGCCCTCACTGGGGCTGTGCGGTGTGGGAGGGAGAGCCTGTGAGGGCTCTCTCTACCCGATCTTGAGGGCTAAAAATACGAAACAGGAGACGATCGAGAACGCAGTAGAATTTATTTACAAAATAGTTCGGATTCCGAAGTGTCGAGAGGGTGGAAGTATGGCGCAGGAGAATTGGAAGAATATTTTGGATCTGGGCAATCAGCTCTGGCTGCTTGGTACCGACGAGCGTTTAAGGCAGGACTCGAGATCGGGCGCAATTCCGATTGCCAAGGGGCGTCTGCTTGACGTCGTTATTGAGGCTCAGGCGCAAGGCGGAATTCGACTCAAGGATTTGGCTGAGAAGCTTGAGCTTTCTCCGGGCACTGTTTCCGTTGCGGTGGACTCTCTTGTTTCGCAAGGCATGCTTGTGCGTGAGCATCCTGCCGATGACCGGCGAAGCATTCGAATCCTGCCGACCGTCAAGACCGTCAAGGGGCGCATCCGTGCCGAAGAGCATATGACCCGCGTATTGGAGCGCGTTTTTGAGGACGTGACGCTGGAGGATCGGGAAAAGTTTTGGGAACTTATCGAGAGGTTGCGAAAAAAGGCGATGCAGTTAAGAAACAGTAGTAAGAGTTGAAAACGGTTGCTTCTATATATAGAGGCTTGCGGCACAAGCATCCGATGATGCGGAATATGGCCTAGTTTTCTGATTTGAAATGAATTTTTAAAGCACTCCTGACTTGGGGTGCTTTTTTCTTGAACGGACGTCAATTGTCAGTCTCGGGCCTGATTTTTGTTCGATTGAGGCTCGGAGTGTTGTAATTTATCCTAGGGTTAACCCCCCCCCCGAGACCACTTTCTTTCATGATTTTCTTGTAAGCCGAAAAGCGCGAGTGCGATGATCGACCCGTCCTGCAAGGACTCCGCCGGATTGAGTCGTGTCTTTGCAAGGGTCTTCGACTCATGTTCCGTCCGGCGGTTTTTGCAAAAACACAAACTCTTGCGAGTCTTTATAAGACTAGGAGATAAATCATGAAAAAGACTTTGGCTGCTGTCGCCGTTCTCGGCGCTTTTGCCGGTTCTGCTCTGGCTGCTGACGTTCAGCTCTACGGCATCATTGATACCGGTGTGCGTTATCTGCACAGCGATATGGATGTTGCCTATGGCAACAAGAGCGTTGACGCTACCGACACGTTCTCCATGGAATCCGGCATGCAGTCCGGTTCCCGTTGGGGCCTGAAGGGTACGGAAGACCTCGGCAATGGCTTGACGGTGGGCTTCATCCTTGAAGACGGTTTTGCTTCCGACACCGGTGCTGAAAAGGACCAGATGTTTGATCGTGAATCGAGCCTCTTCATTCAGGGCGGTTTCGGTAAGTTTGCCATGGGTCGCATCGGCTCCATCAACGGCGGCGTGTCCTCTTGGGGCAAGCAGGGTGTGATGTCTGCCTTTGGTACGTCCTGGGGTAGCTATGCCGCTAACGCCGATACTGTTTTCGGTGGTTCCGGCAAGTGGGACAACATGATTGCCTATGAAACCCCGAGTTTTGCAGGCTTCAAGGTGTTCGCACAGTACGGTATGGGCTCGAACGATAACGAAAACGAATCTTCGAGCGACCGTTACTATGCGATCGGCGCCAGCTACGCCAATGGTCCGCTGAACCTGTACTTGGCAGTTGACTCCATCAACTACAAGACGGTTGGTGCAACAACGGGCGCCACTGGCACTGTTGACGACATTGATGACAGCCTGACGGTCCGCTTCGGTGGTAACTATGACTTCGAAGTGGCTCAGGTTTTCGCAGGCGTTGCCTACTTTGATGAAGCACGCATCGGTAGCTTCAGCGGTGTAGCCTCCGATTGGTTTGACGGGATTACCAGTCCCAAGGGTTACACTTCCGACGACTTTAAAGTCAAGGGTTGGAGCATCGGTGTGTCCGGTGCAATTCCCGCTGCCGGCGGCAAGTTCCTCGTTGGTGCAGGCTACATGGATGCTGAAGCTGCAGACAGCGTGACGGATACCAACTGGTCTGATGTCGAAATCGATCGTTGGGTCATTTCCGCTGGCTACGACTACCCGTTCTCCAAGCGTACGGACGTTTACGGTGTCGTCACCTTCAACCAGGATAGCCTGGATAACCTCGATTCTGGTAACTACAGCGCCGATGCTACTGTCTACGGTGTGATGGTTGGCCTGCGCCACAAGTTCTAATCTGATCTCTTCTTGAGATTCT
>ERZ1034710.502-NODE-502-length-11617-cov-11.856253_pt1 | contig 11617 bp, 10 predicted proteins | sample MGYA00520597_ERZ1034710 | MGnify/ENA primary metagenome ERZ1034710 (study PRJEB33766, sample SAMN09781714) | gut metagenome | biome: gut microbiome | host: Homo sapiens | place: Madagascar | study: EMG produced TPA metagenomics assembly of the PRJNA485056 data... | reverse complement strand
AAATGTTATTTCCCGTTTTGCTCAGGGGAGGGGCTCTGTGGTGAACTGTAAAGTATCATTATGAACATGCGAAATTATGTTTAGAGGCTGGATTAAATGTTCTCTGTGAGAAACCTATGACAAGTAATATTGAGCAACTTGATGAACTGAGAAATATAGCTGAACACAATGGCTGTTTTTTATGGAAGGCATGTGGATGAAATGTCTTCCTTCATTCCAAAAAGCCAACCAATGGGTTTGTGAAGGAAGTATTGGGGATGTTGAGTTTATAAAAGTTGATTTTTATAAACGCGAACATATACGTGAAGGATATGCCATATATAATGCAAAAGAAGGTGGAGGTGTTCTTCATGATTTTGGCGTATATGCTATATCTTTTATGGAATACTTTATAGGAGGAGTACCAGAAAAAATTAATGCAATGTACCGAGTATCTTCTCATGGTATAGATTCAGATTGGCAGATTGCAGCTGAAAAGAATGGCAGAAAATCGGTTGTAAACTTATCCTCAAACTTTGGAGCACTTAGTAAAGCTGCTTTAATAGGAAAGAAAGGCAGTATTGAGTGGAATTCACAATTTAATAGAACCAATTGTGTCACACTTTATGATGCAAATGGTAATCAAATGGATAAATACTCCACTTCATATACTTATGAAGGTTTTGAATATGAAGTTAACGAAGTACATAAATGCATTCGAAACGGACTTAAGGAGAGTTCTATTGTTACACTCAATGGAACATACAATACTATGAAAATAATTGATTGTTTATACAAACAATAAATAGCGTATGACAGAACAAATAAAAAAACTTATAGAATTAATCCTACCTGTCTGTACTTCATGGATACAAAAAGGTACAGATGGTTTAGAACGGTTTGTTGACCCTAATGATAACGAGGAAATATCTGCACATTATGGAGTGACGCATGCTGCTGCTGCTTTTATTATTTGGGGTAAAAAAAATTCTAATGAATCTCTTTATAGGCAAGGATTATCACTTCTACATAGTATATTAGTACGTTGGGATGATAACAAGAAATTACCAGCATTTCACTCGGATTTCAATAATCTAGCTATCTCTATGATAGAGCCAATAGTTGATGATGAAACTGCACAAACTATTCGTAATACTATTTGTAACACAGCTGATAGTAATCATTATACTATAAATTGGCTTCCTATGCGGTGGGCTGTTAATAAGAAACGCATAGAATGGAAAGGAGACAACAATTATCAGAGTACTATCAATAAATGTAAAGAGATAATTTTTAAGGCTACTAACGCAGATGGAGGTATTGAAGACCGTTTGCCACATGGAATGAGTTTTAATCTTCAGTACGATTTGGCAACAGTTGCTATATTACAATATCTGCGAGTACAGGGAGAACACATTGATTTAAGTAAGGAACTCGGGTTCTTATTAAATGCAGTAGCTCCTGACGGAGACATCAACTATCAAGGAAGAGGAACAAATCAAATATTTGCGTGGGGATTGTGGGTATATTTACTAGCTTCAAGTGGTAATACAAAAGATCTTTTGACGGCTTTAAATTTTCTTGAGCCACGTTTGAGAAAGATGCTTGATAACAATAACATGATGCTCAATGAGTGGGATGGTAAGGAGAAATACCTATGGTGGGATTATCATTATGCTTCCGTATATACGGCTCATTGTCTTCTATGGCTTGTTATGGCTTATATTGATACAGATAAGGCGAAAATAACGCCATTGTTCCCAACCACAACAGAAACAGGATTACATATATATCGTTCTGAGAGTTTTTTTGTTAGTTGGTTTGAAGGAAGAACAGAGTATTTAGCAGAAAAAGGGCCTGCAATAGCTGCTATATGGACAAAGAAACAAGGTATGATATGTAAGGGTACGTTTGCTCCTTGGCAAGGACCTTTTGGGAATATGTATATATATGAAGATGTTGTACTGAAGAACTTCTGTGGATTGTTGGAGTTGAAAAGAAATAAGGATTGGAGCAAGATTCGCTATGTACATAAACTATTGCCATATCTTGAAGATAAAGTTGCTTGTTCATTTAAGGCTGTGTTCTGTCCTATTTCTGTATGTGAAAATGATGGAACAGTGGAGATAACCTGGAACAATGATTGGGCTTCGGAGCTTATTTTCAATTTACCTACAATTTCTGAAAATTGCATGATTAAACTCTTTGCCGATGGAGACGAAGTCCCACTTTTTTGTGATAGCGCCATAAAGAATCAGTATGGTTGGATGTTTATACATCAGAGCAGGAGACTGAAATGTAAACAGGTTATGATAGTAATACAATAAAGATTATATTATGCCTAAATTATTTCAAATAAACGAGTGCCTCAATCTTTCTACAGGAAAGATTGCGCAACAAATAGGAGAACTTGCTATAAAAAATGGTTGGGAGAGCTATATAGCTTACTCTGGTCGTGAAAAAGAAATAGCCTCAAAGTCAAAATTGATAAGAGTTGGTAGTTATGTGGTATCATGTATACACTATGTTGAAGACAAACTATTGGATAGAGAAGGTTTGTCTTCAAGAATTGCTACAATGAAACTCTTGAAGAAAATAGACAATATAAAACCTGATATAGTTCATTTGCATAATATTCACGACCATTGGTTAAATTATAAACTTCTATTTCATTATCTTGCTGGTAAAAATATACCAGTAGTATGGACACAACATGATCAATGGGCTACAACAGGACATTGTATGTATAATATCTGCGGATGTGAACGATGGAAGGAAGAATGTCATGATTGTCCAATTTCAAAGTGGTATTCATTGGATTGTTCTCGAAGGAACTATCAGCTAAAGAAAAAACTATTAGCGAATATTCCGTCACTCACAATTGTTCCTGTATCTGAATGGCTTGGTAATAATATACGTCAGTCACATTTAAAAAATCGTCCTATTAAGGTAATACACAATGGTATTGACATCCATACCTTCTCGCCACAACCTACAAATGCTCATGAAAGGTATGGTATAAATAAGAGTAAAAAAATTATTTTGGGTGTAGCTGCTATTTGGGATGAACGAAATGGGTTAAATGACTTTTATGAACTTGCTAAAAACTTAGATAAAGAAAAATTTGCAATTATCATAGTAGGGCAGTTGACAGAAGAAAGCAAAGAGGTAAATGGTTGTCAAATGGTGTTTGTAAATAGAACCCAGAATGCACTTGAGCTGGCTCAATTATACTCTTCTGCTTCTGTATTTGTAAATCCTACATACCAAGATAATTACCCAACAACAATTTTGGAAGCTATTGCATGCGGTACTCCGGTAATTACTTATCGTACAGGAGGAAGTCCCGAAGCTATTGATGAAGGAACTGGAATAGTAATAGAACAAGGCGATGTTGCAGGACTTGAAAAGGCTGTATATAAGCTCTCTTTGGATGATTACAAAGGAACTTGTCGACAGAAAGCAATAAACGACTTTGATAACACTAAATGCTTTACCCCATATATTAGTTTATATAACAAACTAATTGGGGAGGATAAAATAATAATTCTAGGTGTATCCAATATCTGGAACGATGATAAGGGACTGTCAGATATGATAGCATTAAGTAAGAATCCTAAAAATGTGGTAATACTAGTTGGTATGAGCTATAGGCAGGTTAAGGAGTTTTCTTCTTCCAAATATAAAGATTGTAACCTTATTCCTGTTCAACGTACTCATAACCAATATGAATTGGCTCTATTGTATTCTCTTGCTGATGTTTATGTAAACCCTACATATGCGGACATGTTTCCTACTGTTAATCTTGAGTCCTTGGCGTGTGGAACTCCAGTGATTACTTATCGTACAGGCGGTTCTCCAGAAGCAATTGACGAGAATACTGGTTTTGTAGTGGAACAGGGCGATATAAAAACTCTTGGTGAAGCTGTACATTTGATGAGCAAACAAGAATTCTCGTCTATTACTTGTAGAAGACGAGCTGAGATGTATTTTGATAAAGATGAGTGTTTTAAAGAGTATATAACTTTGTATAACAAATTAATAATATAATGAGAAATAGGTGTTTTGATGTATTAAAAGCTGTTGCAATTATAGCTGTAGTTTTATATCATATGGGTATATGCGAGTTTGGCTACTTGGGTGTAGATATCTTTCTTGTAATAGCTGGGTATTTCACTTCAAAAAGTGTCGAAAAGCAAATTATTAATCGGGGGGTATTTTTCATTTGTATTAAATAGAGCCTTTCGTTTGTGGCCACTTATTCTTTTAATAGGGGTTGTCTGTTTGACTTTCGGTTGGTTTATGATGCTGCCAGATGATTTTGAGAATACCGCTCAATCTGTTATAGCAACAAATTTCTTTGGCAACAACATATTGGAATCGATAACAACTAAAAACTATTGGGATGTGGGTAACGACTATAAGCCTTTGATGCACACCTGGTATGTAGGCTTATTGATGCAATATTATGTGTTAATTCCTTTATTGTTTTTTATTGCTGGCAATTTAATATCAGAAGCCAATAAGAGGAGAAAGATTAATGTAATACTTGTGAGTTTACTTGGTTTACTTTCGTTATACCTTTATATCATCTCTGACAATGCATGTGCAAAATTCTATTATCTTCCATATCGGTTGTATGAATTCTGCGTAGGTGCTTTAGTGTATTATTTGTTTGCACATAAAAATATTGTTATTCAAAATTCAGTAGTAAAAGTAGCTATTAGTGTCATATATGTGTGCATAATTATACTTCTATTTGTAGAATTAGAATTTATCTCTCGTCCAATTAAACTTATAGCAGTTGTAGGACTTACGGCATTACTGATAGATTTAATGTCAAGAGTGAATATTGAGCAAAATAATATTTTTTCAAACAAACAAATAGCTCACATTGGCGCTGCAAGTTACAGTATATTTGTATGGCATCAAGTAATATTTGCTTTGACCCGTTATTCTTTTACCAATAACCTTACTGAAGCTATCCCATTCTTGTCCGTAATAGTGCTTACAACCGTTCTTTCTGTGTTTTCTTATAAGTATATAGAATATATAAAGGAAAGAAAAATGATATGGGGTATTATGTGTGTAACTGCTTTTCTAACAACAAGTTTGTCTCTCTCTATATATACTATTGCAGGTGTTGTACGTGATGTGCCTGAACTTGATGTTGTAAAAGGAAACGTGCATAGAGGAATGTGGGCAGAATATTGTGACCGTGGTTATAAGTATGATAAGGATTTTACTGAATCATCTAAACCGAAATGGTATGTTATAGGCAACAGTTTTGGTCGAGATATGGTGAATATAATATTGGAAAGCCCAATTGCAGACAAAGTAGATGTTGTATATTCTACACCAAAGAATTTTCAAAATCAGAAAAAACGTTTTGCTAAAGCTGATATTGTGTTCCTCTCAACTCTTGGATTAAACAAGGAGCTTATTGATGATGTGCATAGGCGTTGTTCCGCAAATACTAAATTTTTCATTATTGGAGAAAAAAACTTTGGTGAGAGTAATGGACAAGTTTATCGCCATCGTTATTCTGCAGATTATCATCAGCTAACCATAGGAATGGAAGATGGATATGCGGAAAAGAATGAACAACTTAAAAAAGCTTATCCTAATTGTTATATTGATTTAATAGAAATGGTTCGTCAGCCAAATGGTAAAGTACGTGTGTTTTCTGACGATGGTAAATTTATTAGCCAAGATTGCCGTCATCTAACAAAAGCTGGAGCTAAATTTTACGCTAACAGGATTAATTGGAATAGATTTTTAAATTAAAACGCTCATTGGTTGCGTTAACTGTAAAACAATTACTTATGTATAAACATTTTTTTAAAAGGTTATTAGATATCGTGCTCTCAGGTTTGGGCATGATAGTTTTATTCCCTATTTACTTGCTACTTACGTTATATGTAGCAATTTTTATGGGTTTACCAGTCTTGTTTGGACAGGAACGTATTGGTAAAGGCGGAAGGCCATTCAAGCTGTATAAGTTTCGTTCTATGACAAACAAGAAAGATAAGGAAGGTAACTTGTTGCCAGAAAGTGAAAGACTGACAAAGGCTGGTATTTTACTGAGAAATTCTTCTTTGGATGAATTACCAGAGTTGTGGGCTATCATTATTGGTAAGATGTCAATAGTAGGACCTCGTCCTATGCCAACATATTATGACCCTTATTTTCTTCCAGAAGAGAGAAAACGTCATACTGTGCGTGGTGGACTTATTCCTCCTGACTCTTTAAGTGGTAAGGCTGTGACCAGCTATGAGGAACAGTTTGAGTATGAATGCTATTATGCGGACCATGTTTCTTTGTGGTTAGACATAAAAGTGATTTTTACCACATTTAAAATATTGTTTAAACGTGTTGAGGAAGATTATGGTACTTGTGAGCGTCCTCATTTGAATGTATATCGCAAAGATATGATAACTAAATAAAAATTAAAGAATTATGATACAGACAATCAATGAATTGATTAAAAAGAATGGAACTCCTTTTTATATATTTGACGAAGAGGGTTTTGTAAACAACTATCGTAAGTTGGAGAGAACATTTAAGGCGGTGTATCCAAATTATCAGATTTCGTATTCGTACAAAACAAACTATACTCCATTTGTATGTAAATTGGTAAAGAGTCTTGGCGGTTATGCGGAAGTGGTTTCTGACATGGAATATACTCTTGCAAAGAAGTTGGGATATGCCAATAGCCAGATAGTTTATAATGGTCCTTCAAAGGGAGAGGAGATGTATGAACATCTTGAAAATCATGGCATTCTTAATCTTGACTCTTTGGATGAAGCAAAGCGAGTGGTGGACTATTGTAAGGCTCATGCCGACAAACAGTATACTGTGGGTTTGCGTATAAACATGGATTTGGGTGCAGCTAACTTTATCAGCCGTTTTGGTTTGGAGCCTGATAGTAAGGATATGCTGGAAGTAGTAAAATTGATAAAAGATACACCAAATCTTAAGTTGATAGGTTTGCATTGTCATATAAGCCGTTGCCGTGGGGTGGATGCTTGGGCAGAACGTGCCAAGATTATGTTGGATATGGCAGACAAGTATATTGATGATGTGCCTCAGTATATAAGTTTGGGTAGCGGTATGTTTGCTGATATGGCAGACTATCTGAGAAATCAGTTTGGTGGTGATAGCGTTCCTACATATGAGGATTATTGCAAGGCTACAATACAGCCATTTGCAGAACACTATAAGGATGTGGAAAATAAACCGATGCTTTTCACAGAGCCTGGAACAACAGTTGTGGCCAGATATTTGAGCTTTGTAAGCAAGGTATTGAGCATAAAGCAGATCCGTGGAAGATGGATTGCAAACATGGATGGCGACTACCATAATTTGGGTGAGATATGCACTATGAAGAAGTTGCCTACACATGTGATTGCAGGTGGTAAGGATCAGAAGCATTATGACAATATTGACATAATGGGATTCACTTGTTTGGAACAAGATGTGATGGTCCCTGCTTGGGATGGAGAACTCGCAGAAGGCGATGTAATGGTATTTGATAACTGTGGTGGTTATTCCATTGTATCAAAGCCTCAATTCATTAAACCTCAGAGTGCTATGTTTGCAAAGCGTATGAATGGCGATGTGCAAATGATAATGCGTGCTGAAACTTTTGATGATGTGTTCGGTAAGTTCAATTTTGAATTCTAAAAAATAAAATCAATGAAAGATATTACAATACTAAGTTCTGCTTGTGGAGCTTTCTTTATGCCTGGTTTTTTCCGTTGTCTTAAGGAGAACCATGAGCGTAATATTAGAATTATAGGCTGCGACTTGAGTGATGATGCTTTAACCAATAGTTTGTTTGTGGATAAGTATTATCAAGTGCCAAGATATACAGACAGCCATTATGTTGACGCTTTGTTGGATATCTGCAAGAAAGAAAATGTGGATGTCTTCTTTCCTCATATTTCCATGGAGCTTCCTTTTATACTGGATCGTATGGAGGATTTTGAGAAATTAGGGGTGAAAGTTGCTATCTCGGATAAGGAAACATTGGCAACTGCCAATTGCAAGTATCATCTGTATGAGTTTATGAAGGAAAAAGGATTGACGGTTCCTCAATATTTCCTTGTAGACTCTTCTGAGACTTTACGCAAGAGAATTGGTGAATTGGGTTTTCCTAAGCGTCCAGTCTGTGTAAAAATGACCGAAAACAGTGGCAGCCGTGGTGTTCGTATCGTTCGTGCAGACTTATCAAAGAGCGATCTCTTCATGCATGATAAACCATCTTCAATGAACGTTACACTGGATGAAATGTGCGAGATATTGGATGGTTGCAATCCGATGCCAACCATTATGGCAATGGAGTTTCTGCCAGGTGTAGAATATACGGTTGATTTGCTTGCCGATCATGGCAAGACTTTGTATATAGCAGGTAGAAGAAATACTACCAGCTCCATGAGTATTGCTCAGACATCTGTAGTGGAGAAGAAAGATAGTGCTTATCAGCTCTGTGAGGATATTGTGAATGAGTTAAATCTTGATGGAAATATCGGTTTCGACTTTATGCTTGATGAGAACGATACTCCTTGGCTTACTGATTTGAATCCTCGTGTAACAGCTACTATCATTCTTTATGCTGGTGCTGGTATGAATTTCCCATATTTGCGTGTCAAGCAACTTTTGGGAGAGGAGTTGCCTAAAATTGAATTGAAGTATGGAACCAAGCTGGTTCGTAAATATTGGGATGTGTTGTTTGATGAGAATGGCATAATAGAAATATGAAAATTCTTGTAGTCTCGCAATACTATTTTCCAGAGCCATTTCGTATTCATGAGATATGCGAAGAATTGGTAAAACGTGGACATAGCGTAACTGTTTTGACAAGTGTACCAAACTATCCAGATGGTGAAGTCTATTCTGGTTATCTAAACATAAACAGTGAAGAAGTAATCAATGGAGTAAAAATCATACGTTGCGCTTCACGTCCTCGTCATAATGGATTTATAAATTTATTTTTGAATTATATATCATTTATATTTGCAGCAAATAGGCGTTTAAAGGATATAAGGGATAATTTTGACATTGTATACGCTTACCAACTATCTCCTATTACGAGTTCGATACCTGCTGTGAAGTATGCCAAAAAGAAGAAAATACCTCTTTTGATGTATTGCCTTGATTTATGGCCAGAATCAATTGTAGGTCAGATTTCGGAAAAAAATTATATTTTCAAGATGGTTAGAAGACTGTCTGAAAAAATATATAAATCATGTGATAGGATTCTAGTTACATCACCAAGTTTTACTAGTTATTTGGAACGAGTATGTGGCGTAAAAACAACAGTTATGAGATATGTACCACAACATGCGAATGACGTATTGCCTTTAATAAAAAATGAGGAGCATGATAATTTGAATTTTGTTTTTATGGGTAATGTCGGTATTTCGCAAAATGTACAATGTTTTATTAAGGCTTGTTCGCATATAAAAGATAGACATGATTTTAAGATACATATAATAGGAAGTGGTGCTATGCTGGAGGAGGTTATATCTTTGGCAAAAGAGCTAAAAGTGGATGATAGTGTTATCTTTCATGGTCGCAAGCCGAAATCATACATGCCCCAATATTATGGTATTGCAGATGTATGTCTTGTTTCTCTTAGAGATGAAGGTGCTGTTAGTTGGACAATCCCTGGCAAAGTGCAAGAGTATATGTCAGCAGGTAAACCTATCTTAGCTTCGATTTCTGGTGATACAGAGTTTATTATTAATGATGCCCGTTGTGGAAAGGCATTAAAGAACGACGATATTGAAGGTATTGCAGAAACCATTCAAGAATGGGTAAAAAATCCATCTGTATTGAAAGATATGGGGAAAAGTTCGCGTTGGTATTACGAGGAGCATTTTACTCTTAAAAAGCATGTAGATGTGCTTGAACAGGAATTGAATAATTTGATTAATGGATGAATTATTCTTTGAGTTGCTACAAGTAGCAATTGGAAACCGTACAAGTTTATCGATTACCCCTACCACAGACGATTGGGACAATCTATATTCACATGCTTTACAGCAAACATTATTAGGTGTTTGTTTTTATGGAATACAGAATTTGCCAAAAGAACAAGTTGCCTTTTTGCCTTTGCCTTTAAAAATGCAGTGGTTGGCAATAGTTGTGAAAATCCAAAAACAAAATGAGCTGTTGAACTATCGATGTGTTGAGTTACAGCGTATTTTATCTAAAGTGGATTTTCGAACCTATATTATGAAGGGACAAGGCAATGCTATATTGTACGATGAAAAATTATGCTTTTTAAGACAAAGTGGTGACATCGATATCTATCTTGAGGGTGGTTATAAAAAGGTTATTGATTATGTTAACAGGACATTTCCAACAAAAGATGTGAATGAGTTAGAAATTCATTATCATTGCTTTAATGATGTTGAAGTAGAAATTCATTATAAACCCTTTGTGATGGATAGTCCTAAGAACAAAAAATTGCAATCCTTTTTCAAAGAATGTGAGGAGGCTAATTTCGCAAATAAATTGTCTATTCCAAAGACAGACAAACATATTATTGTTCCCACCTTAGAATTTAACCTTGTGCATCAGTTGGTGCATATTCATCATCATTTATTTTATGAAGGTATAGGATTGCGACAACTGATGGATTACTACTTCCTCCTCCAGAAGACTAGTTATGGCTCTACTGATAGTATCAAGAGATCGAAGAAAGTTATTCATCAATTAGGGCTTGATAGGTTCTCATGTGCTTTGATGTATGTACTACAGGTCGTTTTCGGTCTAGAACGTAATAAAATGCTATGGAGTCCTTCTAAGAAAGATGGTATATTCCTCTTGAATGAAATCATGTGTTCTGGGAATTTCGGACAGGCGGATATCCGAAAGAAAGGAATCTATCAGAATAAATGGAAGTCTTTCTGGTATATTCATTTTAAGACTTTCCGATATTGGCGCTTTGATCATTGGGCTTGGTTCTGGAGCCCGATATACAGAATACGTGGATTTGTTTGGAGAAAAGTGAATGGATATAATTAACATGTGTTTCAGAACTTGTTTCCGTTCCTACTTCATAACAAAAAACTATAATAATATTTACATACGATAGAATGAGTTGTGATATATTTGAGCAATATTCTACTGTCTATGACCCTGGCATTCCCGATTATATATTCTTTTTTTCCTTTTGGATTACGAGTACTCTTATAGCAATTTTACTTCTTATGATGAAGAAGAAAGCTATCAAAGAAACTGTAATGGGGGCATTGCTTGCAGAATGTATCTTCATCATCTTTTGTTCAACAGTAATTTACCGGGAAACATTACCAGAACCTCATTATAAATTCATGCCATTTTGGAGTTATAAGGCGATTGGAGAGGGTGATGATATGTGTTTCGTAGAGGTATTTCTTAATATTATCTTATTCATACCAGTTGGTTTCTTGGCTTGCGGTTTAAGAAGAATGAACTGTTTGTGGAAGGTAGCGTTCTTGGGATGTATTATCTCATGTACTATAGAAAGTTTGCAGCTTTGGTTGCAAAGAGGGGTCTGTGAACTAGATGATGTGTTCCATAATACGTTAGGGAACCTGTTGGCGGAATTAAAAAACCGCCTGAAAATTAGTATATTTTTATGGAG
>ERZ1034710.497-NODE-497-length-11669-cov-3.140176_pt1 | contig 11669 bp, 9 predicted proteins | sample MGYA00520597_ERZ1034710 | MGnify/ENA primary metagenome ERZ1034710 (study PRJEB33766, sample SAMN09781714) | gut metagenome | biome: gut microbiome | host: Homo sapiens | place: Madagascar | study: EMG produced TPA metagenomics assembly of the PRJNA485056 data set... | reverse complement strand
CGCACGGCATGTACAGAAGCACGAGCATCAGGTAGGCAAAGGCCGCCAACTGAGAACCGAAGAGCTGTTGCATCATCTGCACCGTCGTCACGGTCACTTCCTGCTCTTCGGCAGCAGCGGCCGTATCGGACAAGTCGTCAACCGCAATGCCGAGAGGATCGGTGAATGCACTGCCGAGATCGGCGAGGTTGTCGCGGATCGTGCCGACAGCTTCGGAAAGGATGGCGCCAAGCGACCAACCTTCGTCAGCAGCCGGTTCTTCTTCAGCAGGAGCGGCATCGGGACCGGCGGCAGCCGCATTGGCTTCGCGAGCGCGCTGGTCATAGAGGGAATTCAAGGTACCCACCACGGCTTCCTTAGCAAAGATACCGGTGAAGACACCCACGGCCGCGGGCCAGTTTTCCTGCGTCACGCCCATCGGCGAGAGCACCGGAGCAATCGTGTAGCCGATCTCGGACAAAACGGACTTTTCGCTGTCTTCGTTGCCGAACGTGCCGTCGGTTCCCCAACTATTCAGGAACCCGAGAATGGCGCAGATGATGACGATCACCTTGCCGGCGCGCTGCAGGAACGTCTTCAGACGATCCCAGGTGCGCATCATCACGCCCTTTACGGTCGGGATGTGGTACGGCGGAATTTCCATCACGAAGGCGGAAACTTCACCGGGCAGCACCACGCGCTTTACGAGGAAGCCCGTGATGATGGCAGCAAGAATGCCGATCAAATAGATGCCGAACACCAGGTTCTGACCGTTGGTCGGGAAGAAGGCCGTTGCAAAGAGCACGTACACGGGCATGCGGGCACCGCAGCTCATAAACGGCGCCATCATGATCGTCACGATGCGGTCGGTGGCCTTGTCCATCGTGCGCGTAGCCATAATGGCAGGCACGTTGCAGCCGAAACCCACAATGAGCGGCACGAAGGCCTTGCCGGGCAGGCCGATGGCGCGCATGATGCGGTCCATCACGAAGGCGGCGCGAGCCATATAGCCCGAGTCTTCCAACGCGGCAAGGAAAAGGAACAGGAAGAAGACGGGCGGCACGAAGGTTGCTACGGTCGTCAGACCGCCGCCGATGCCGTCGGCCAGGAGCACCTTAAGCCACTCGGGCGTGCCGACGGCTTCAAGCAAGCGGCCGAAGCCGTCCACAAAGATGCCTGCAAACGTGATGTCGAAGAAGTCGATGAAGGCCGCCCCGAGGTTCTGCGTGAAGAGGAACATCACGTACATGATCGCAAGGAAGATCGGCAGACCCAGCCAGCGGTTCAACACCACGCGGTCGATCTTGTCGGTCATCGTGCCGCTCATTTCCCCGTGGCGCGTCAGGCACTGCTGCGCGACGTTGCCCACGAAGCTGTAACGGGCGTCGGCAACCGCAATGTCGGCGTCGCCGTCAAAGGCATCGTTTACCTTTTCGACGATCGGCTGCACCTTGGCGTAGGCCTCCTGCGGGAGCTTCTCTTCAATGCCGGGAGCGCCTTCAACAAGCTGCAGCGCAAACCATTCGGGGCGCTTGATGCCTGCCTCCTTGAGGCCTTCGGTGATGGCCGCGCGAGCCTTTTCGATGCGTTCGTCAAACGACACGCTCATGGGCGGAACCTGCGGGTTCTTGAGGAATTCGGAAATCGTCTTTCTGAGTTCCCTCACGCCCTGTTCGCGCTGTGCCACAAGACCCACAACGGGGCAGCCGAGCGCCTTTTCGAGCGCTTTGAGGTCAACCTCAATCTTGTGGTTCTTGGCAATATCGAGCATATTGACGGCCACAACCACCGGCACGCGCATTTCAATCAGCTGCGCCGTGAGGTACAGATTGCGCTCAAGATTGGAGGCGTCGACGATGTTCACCACCGCCTGCGCCTCGTCGGTGAGGATGTAGTCGCGCGCGATGCGCTCGTCTTCGCCCGAGGACGAAGCCGGCGTAATCGAGTAGATGCCCGGAAGGTCGACGAGTTCGATTTCGTCGCCTTCGAAACTGTAGTGACCGGTCTTCTTATCGACCGTTACGCCCGGCCAGTTGCCGACTTTCTGCTTGGAACCGGTGAGCGCATTAAAAAGAGTCGTCTTGCCGCAATTGGGATTGCCGACAATACAGATGATGTTTTTCATATCGCGATCCCTATCGAATTAACCCACCCGCACTTCCATGATGGCGGCTTCTTCCTTGCGCACGCTGATGAAGCTGCCGCGCACGCGAATTTCAACCGGATCGCCCAGAGGAGCGACACGCACCACCTCGAACGCCGCACCCGGCGTAGCGCCGAGCATCAAGAGGCGGCGGCGGTATTCCGGCGCACGCTTGTCGTAGCCGACAATCGTTCCCTTGGCGCCGGGATTGAGTTCCTTTAACAACATGGTTTGCCTGTCCCTATAGTGACGGCAGCTGCGGCGCAGAGGCCGGCCGCCTTTTAGTAAACGTAGATTTTCTGAGCAACGTCAAAGTTCACGCCGATCCGGCTGTCGCCCACGGCAATCAGAATGCTTTCATTGGTCGTGCCGGTTAACACGCGCACAGCGCTGCCGATGTGCAGTCCCATTTCGTCGAGTCTGTCGGCCTGCTCGGCCGGCAGCTTCACCTTGGCAACGATGCCGGGCTCTTCGATCTTGAGTTGTGTGAGTTTGCGAATGGTTCGTTCTTTGTTCATTGGTGTTCTAATCGAAAGGGCTGTTGCGCCTGCCGAGTGCGACAATCGCATTCTTGGCCGCATGCACCGCGAATGATACTCTTTCTCAACTGAAGTGATAATTATTCTCAATCAATGCTTCAATAGCAAGTTCCAAGAGTCAATGCAGTCGAAAAATTGGAGAAGCTTGCCCGGGAACCCGGACCTTCAGAAGCAAAAGCGAATCTTCTTGCGGTTTGTGCAGACGGGAGCATCCCATCTGCACCCAGCCAACATTCTTTCTTTGCCACCATGTCGGAAAAAGAGCCGGCGACGCATTACTGTTCGCCGTTCTTTTTCCTTCAAGCGGTGTCGAATGTCCTGCGATTAGAAGGTGTGAACGAGGCCGAGACCGAGACCGAAGCGTTTGTAGTCGGCACGAGCCATGCCGCCGGTGTATTCGGGCTCTCCCTGAGCGAGATCCTTATCCAGACCGTCGCCGCCGATCGAGTAGTAGGCACCGGCGTAAAGCGTGGTGCGCTTGCTCATGTCATAGGTGTAGGCAAGACCCAGGATGGTGGCATTGGCTTCGTCCTTGGAATCGTATTCGTTTTCACCCTTCACGTACTGCACAGAAGCGCGCAGCGTACCCTGGCCGAGCGGCGCGGTGGCGCCGAGCATGAAGCTGTCGTAGTTGTAGGCGCCGTTGCCTTCAACAGCTTCCGATGCAAACTCGCGGGACTTGCTCACGTGCTGGTACACAAAGCTCGGACGAACAACTTCAAAGTCGTAGGCGGCGGCGACCGTAAACGTCCAGGAGTCGGTGTCGTCCTGCCCTGCCGTCGTCCAATCTGCCTTGGTGTTGTACTTGCGCATTTCGGCAATGCCGGCCAATGCGAGCGGACCGTTTTCATAAGACAGGCCGATGCCGTAGTAGTGATCACGATCGGACCAGCGCGCTTCTTCGCTGTCATCGTCGCCGGCGTTGGCCATCAGGGAAACCTTAAGGCCTTCCAGAGGCGTGATTTCAGCCACGGCCATGTTGGCGCTTGCGTAGTCCTTGGAAGCAAAGGCACCGAGACCGGCCGGGCCCATAAAGGCTTCCATCGGGTCAAAGCCGCACAGCAGATCAAAGTCGCCACCCGCGCTGGCCAAGCCGCCAATCTTGCCGAAAGCAAACTTCACCGTGTCGTTGCCGATGGAAAGATAGGCTTGGCTATCGAAGATTTCGCCGTCGGTCGCCATGGCGCCCGTGTCGGAACTGAATTCGTTTTCAAGCGTAAAGCCCACGGTCCAGCCGTTGCCAAGGTCTTCTTCACCGGTGATGCCCCAGATGGAGTCACCCCAGAAGCCGCTTTCCATCGAGAAGGAATTCGTGCTGTCCTGCGGGTTCTCACCGCCGGTGAGCGACGGCGTGTTCGTATAGAGCACACCCGTGGACACGGAACCGTAAAGCGACACTTCGGCGGCCTGGGCGGAAAATGCGGCTGCGGCAACGGCGGCAGCCAAAAGCGTGGTTTTGAGTTTGGTCATTTGTTGTCTCTTTTGAGTATGTGAATTTGAAAAAGACTTCGGCAGAGGACTCTCTCCGTCTGCTTGTTGTTCTGACTGTTGCGAATTGTAATAAGAATTGTTCTCATTTCCATTCTCAATACGAACCCCCGACAAAAATCCAACGCTTTGTTATAAAAAGGCAAAGAAACTAGGCCGTTTTACCTACCTCTCACAAACGAAACTCAACAAAAACCCGCTGAAAGCGCGAACTCTCAACGGGTCAAAAAACTTAAGAAATAGTGCTTGCGCTACGGCTTTTTGTGCGGCAGGCGCTTGATAAGAGACGACGTATCCAAGCGCTCGCCGCCCATGGCCTGTACTTCGCCGTAGAACTGATCGATGAGAGCCGTGATCGGAAGCGACGACCCGTTGCGTTTGGCCTCGGCAAGCGCAATGTCCAAGTCCTTTCTCATCCAGTTGACGGCAAAGCCGAAATCGAACTTGTCGTCGACCATCGTTTCTCCTCGGTTGGCCATCTGCCAGGAGCCGGCTGCGCCCTTTTCCAGAACCTTGAGAACTTTCTTCATATCAAGACCGGCATTCAGGCCAAAGGCAATCGCTTCCGACAAACCCTGCACGGCGCCTGCTAAGGCAATTTGGTTCACCATCTTCGCAAGCTGCCCGCAGCCCGCCTCTCCCAAATACGTTACGTTGCAGGCGTAAGCATCGATCACGGGCTTGGCTTTGGCAAAGTCGTCTGCCGCGCCGCCCACCATCACGGTGAGCACACCGTTGACGGCCCCGGCTTCGCCGCCCGAAACCGGAGCATCCAAAAATCCCAGGCCGCGCGATTTGCACTCAAGAGCCAATTCACGCGCCAGATCCGCCGAATCGGTTGTATGGTCGACAAACACGGCGCCCGACTTCATGCCGGCAAAGGCACCGTGTTCGCCCAGTACGACGCTTCTGACATCGTCGTCGTTGCCCAGGCACGCAAAAACGAAGTCGGCATCCCGCACCGCATCAAACGCCTCTTTTTCAAAGGCAGCATCGTATTCCTTCGCCCACTTTTGAGCTTTTGCCGTCGTACGGTTGTAGACCGTCACTTCAAAGCCCTTTTTCACCAGATGTCCGGCCATGGGATACCCCATGACGCCCAAGCCCAAAAAGGCGCACTTGACGCTCATGCCTGCCTCCGTTTCTTTTCAAAAAACTAAAGTTGCGCGTATTCCGCAGCCTGTTCGCCCCAGTTGTAGAGAGCTTCGAGCGTAGCCTCCACCGCCGCGAACCGTTCCTCGGTGATCACCCCTTCGCTCAAGCGCTCCTCGTAGTCCTCGCGTACACGATCGAGCACCTCGAAATACGCTTCAAGCGTAATGGAGCCGACGCCCGCCTGCGTGAGTCTCCGGCGGCACTCAGCCAGCCACCTTTCGGTTTCCTGCTCGTCAAGCGTCTCAGGCGCACACCGCGCCCGCATGCGGAATAGAAGCTCGGTGAGACGCTCATCTTCAAACGAAAGTCTTCCTTCGTGCACAAGTTCGGCTATCGACTCGAACGTCTGATTCTTGAGCTTAAATGTCTCGCGGCGATCCGTATCGTTGACAAAGCCATCGTAAAGAGCCGACTCCGCATCCGTCGGGCCGTGCGCAGCAGATTCGGCTTGTCTTTTTTCTTCGAGCGTAAGCAGCACCTGCTGCACGGGCCCCTCGATGAGCCCGAACAACCGCGTGAGCTTTTCGCCGTTTGCAACAACCTCGTTGAGGTCGATTCCAAAGCGCCGGCACACAGAGTCGGACGCCACTCTCAAATCCGAACAGACAAAGGGGCATTCGTTCACTTTCAATCGCCGCAGCGCCAGCGGCTCTTCACCTTCAAGACGCTCGGAAGCGGGCGAAAAAGCGCGCCGAATGATGTCTTCGATCGAAAGCGTCGTGAGTTCTTCGGGGCCGCAGCGGCAGTCCCAAACCACAAATTCGTTTTGGTTGTTCGGGTTTTTCGCCACCGGCATCACAAAGCGCAGAAAGCCCCTTTCCTGCCCGGCGCGCGGGTCGACCCACAGACACGGTCGACGCGTGGCAAGCGCATCGCACACTTTCATCTTGCTGCGGTTGGCCAACGCCCATTGCCAGAGCTTGGGCTTTTTCTCCGCCAAAAACTTCGCAAACGCAATCGTCGCTTCGACGTCGCTTGCGGCATCGTGCGCATGGCTGTGCTCGATTTGGTTCGCCGCGGTGAGCTTTTCGAGCTTAAACGAATAGCGCTCGGGCTTATCCGGATCGACGGGCTTCACCTTGGGCCAGACCACGCCTTCGGGTCTGAGCGCCCATACAGCAAGCACAAAGGGATACAGGTCCCAGCGCGAGCAGCCGTCGCGCCATGTGTGACCGTACATATCCAAAAGATTGCGCCAGAAAAGCGAGCGATTGACCTTGTCGTCAAAGCCGATCGTGTTGTAGCCCAAAGAAATCGTGCCCGGCGTATTGAGTTTTTCAAAAACACTGCGGGCAAATTCGTATTCGGTTGAGCCCTTTTGGCTTGCCAGCTGGGGCGTGATGCCGGTGAGCACGCAGGCAAGCACGCTGGGCAGATATTCGGGTGAAGGCTTGCAATAGAGAACTTCGGCTTCGCCCATCGGTTCAAAATCAAGCGTCGTGCGTTGTCCTGCAAACTGTGCGGGGCGGTCCTTGATCGTGTTCAGGCCGAATGTTTCGTAGTCGTACCAATAAAAAGTCGTGCTCTGCGGCATAAGTTCCGTTGAATCGATTCTCGAATCGGTGCAAAAGCAAATGCAGCGTGCTCAAGAAAGCACTCTGCAAAAACCGCCGAAAGCGTCGACGCCTTCAGCGGTTTCTCAATGTAGCGGATTTTTTCCGAAAAAGCGCAGGACTTCACGGGACTCAGTGGGATTTTGCGCCGTTTTTCTTTGCCACAATGATGCTCTTGAGGTAGTTGTAGGCGTAATCCGAAATTGTCTTGATCTTGACGTTGCCGTCGTCCGCAACGCCGCCCGAACCGCGCTTTAAGGCTTTGCCGTCGAGCACGGCCTGAAAGTCGAAGCTCTTCGTCTTTCCGTTTTCGCTCGTTACGCCGTAGTAAAGGCACAAGCGGCAATCCTTCGGCACCTGGTTGTGCGGTACGGCTCGCGTCTTGACTCCGTGCCTTTCGACGCCCTGAGCGATTGCCCGCACAATCTTGTCGTCGGCCAGTTTGGCATTGCGGTTGCGCACGATGCAGACTAGATCGACCGTCGTATTCTTGGCTGTCGACTTGGCCTGAGGCATTTGAACGTGCGCCGACGCAGTCGGCCGATCTTGTTTGGCCAATTCTTCCTGCACGGCCAGATAGCCCGTAATCGCAAGAGACGCGCCGGCAAAAAAGCCGAACGCCATCAGCAGAAACTTCCGCATCTCGATTCTCTTTCCTCTTTGCTTGGATGTTGTCTTACCAACCGAAGTTTAGCGACCGCGTTCCGCGCCCGAAAATCTAGGAACAACCGCGCTAAAGCAAACGGCCTTGCCGATACTCATGTCTGCAAGGCCGTTTGCCCGGATGGCTTTAAAGCTGCTTAAGCAATCTTGGAGTACCCGCCCGCACGATCGGACTCGCGCAGGTAGCGGTCAAACTGCATCGCCACAGCACGCACGAAGATCTTGCCCTTGGGAGAAACAACAATCTTTTCGGGCGTGAGTTCGGCAAGCTCATGCTTGGCATAAGCCTGGAGCTTTTTCATTTCGTAGGCGAAGTATTCGTCGAAATTGATGCCGAATTCCTCTTCGATTTCCTTCTTGACAAGCTCAAAGCGGCACATGATCGTCATGATGACGGCGCGGCGCAGTTTGTCGTCGTCGTTTAGTGCAAAACCGCGGCACGTGGCAAGCTTGCCCGCTTCGATCGCTTCGCTCCACGGTTCGATTTCACGCGGATTGCAGGCGTAAAGACCGTCCACAAACGAAATCGAGCTCGGTCCCAGAGCAACCATGTCGCATTCGGCTCTCGTCGAGTAGCCCTGGAAGTTGCGCTGAATGGTGCCGTTGACCTGAGCAATCGAAAGCTCATCGGTTTCCTTGGCAAAGTGATCCATGCCGATGTAACGGTAGCCGTGGCTGGTGAGCGTACGAATCGCGTCGAACATGATGTTGACGCGCTCGGCCGCGCCCGGCAGCTCCTCGGGCACAATGCGGCGCTGGGGCTTGAAGATGTTGGGCAGATGCGCGTAGTGGTAAAGCGCGATGCGATCGGGCGAGAGTTCAATCACCTGCTCGATCGTGCGGGCAAACGTGGCGCGCGTCTGACGCGGGAGCCCGTAGATAAGGTCCATGTTGATCGAACCGAACCCTTCGGCGCGGGCGCTCTCGAGCACTTCCTTCGTCATCTCGAAGGGCTGGATTCGGTTGACGGCTTTCTGCACGTCTGGATTGAAGTCCTGTACGCCCAAGCTCATGCGGTTGAAGCCCGCTTGACGCAGCGTCTTGATCTTGGAGGGCGGGCAGCTTCGGGGATCGACTTCGATCGAAAATTCGCCGCCTTCCTCAAAGGGGAAGCGTTCGTTCAAGCCCGCCATGAGTTCGAGAATTTCCTCGTCGTTCAAAAAGGTCGGCGTGCCGCCGCCCCAGTGCAGCTGCTCGAGCGACGTGATGCCCGTAAGGTGGCTCTTGGCAAGATCGGCTTCCTTGAGAAGCGTCTTGATGTAGGCGGCCGAGCGCGAGTGATCGCGTGTCACGATCTTGTTGCAGCCGCAGTAAAAGCACACGTCGTTGCAGAACGGGATGTGGCAGTACAACGAGAGCTTGGCCGGCTTTTCGGCCTTCTCGCGTCGCGCAAGCGCCGCCTGATAGTCCTCGGGCGTGATGCGGCCGTGAAAGCGGTCGGCCGTGGGGTAGGACGTATAGCGGGGTGCCGGAACGTCGAATTTCTTCAAAAGAGCATCGTCGGGAAGCTCCACGCCTGCGCGTGCGGGGTCGAAATCCATATTGGAAACCTCTGAAATTTCTATGACAAAACGCAAACTTACCTGATATGATTCGGCAATTATCGAAATCTTTGATCACAATCAAAAGTCTCGATAACTGTTTACTGCCGGCCTGAATCGGCTCTGCCCCTAAAGGCAAGCGCTCACAGCCGCCGGCGGTCACCGGTAGCCCGCCTCTGCAGACGGGCCTTTATGCTGCGGCGAGTGTATACGCCCGAGATTATGCTTTTATTAGCACTCGCGCGCAGAGCAACACACCGGTCGATCGTCGACAACACGCTTGTTCGAGCGCCGCCCTTCGGAAAAGAGCTCGCAGGGCCGTCTTGTTTGCGTGCGAAAACTATGCTTAACAACCCCAACATCAACATGGCAACGCTGCGTGTGGCCTGCTCCAACTGCAATCTGCGCGAACTGTGTCTGCCCCTGGGCTTGACGCTCAAAGAAATCGAACGCCTCGAAGAATTGGTAAGCACCCGCAAGCGCGTTCGCAGAGGCGAAGCGCTCTATCGAGCCGGCGATCGTTTTGACGCGCTCTACGCCATCCGCCTCGGTTTTCTCAAAAGCGCCGTCACGAGCTCCGACGGCCGCGAACAGGTCACAAGCTTTCACATGTCGGGCGACATCGTGGGTCTGGACGGCCTCGCGGGCATGGTCTATTCGAGCGACCTGATTGCGCTTGAAGACACCGAGGTGTGCATTCTTCCCTACGATAAGCTCCTCGAAGTCACGCAAAACATGTTCTCCATGAGCCAGCACTTCCAAAAGCTGCTTGCCATGGAAATCGTGCGCCAAAACGGCGTGATGCTGCTTTTGGGAAGCATGCACGCCGAAGAACGCCTTGCTGCCTTCATCCTCAATCTATCGCAGCGCTTTGAGCAGCGCGGCTACTCGCGCAGCGAATTCGTGCTTCGCATGACGCGCGCCGAAATCGGCTCCTACCTGGGTTTAAAGCTTGAAACGGTCAGCCGAGTCTTGAGCCGCTTTTCGCACGACAACCTCATCATCGTCAACCAAAAGCACGTCCAAATCATGGACTTCGAAGGCTTGCGCGCCATCGTAAGCGGTCAGGCATACAACCACGACAACCCGGGCGTACACCGCATCGCACCGGCTTCCCACCGAGGCATTGACGATTTAGTCGGCATGGACGACTAGCCCGACAACAAAACCTTTTCTCCCGAACACCCGCACGATGCCGATGCGGGTGTTTTTGCATGGAAAGAACTCACATCAGCCGCTTACTCTCGAAAACTTGTCGTTTTTGAGCCGTAGCAGAGTGTAACAACCTGGTTAGTAACACACTTGTTACTAACACGCGTGTTACTATTTCGTCATTCTTGCAACGAGGAGCCAGTCGTGCCGACAGACGCAAAAACAGTTATTCCGTTTGAGTTTGGTGTACAGGTCAGTGGCGATACTTTCACCGATCGAGTCGAGGAAACGCAGCGCCTGTGTGCCAACTTTCAGTACGGAGTCAATACGATCTTGATTTCGCCTCGTCGAATGGGAAAAACATCGCTCGTCGACAAGGTGATTCGGCTTTCGGAAAACGAATCCATTCGCATTGCCAGGTTCGATGCCCTCAAATGCGCCAGCGAGGAAGAATTTCTCAACGCTTTTGCAACAGCTGTTATTCAAGCCACGTCAACCCGGTGGGAAAAATGGATGGAGTTGGCCAAGCGGTTCTTGTCGCGTTTTGTCCCAAAAATTTCCATTGGCTCGGATCCGATAAGCGATTTCTCAATTTCCTTCGAACTGAGAGATATACGGACAAAAGCTCAAGAAGTGCTCCAACTGCCGGAGGAGATAGCTGCGGCTGAGAACATTCGCGTTGTCGTCTGCATTGACGAATTTCACGACTCGTTGGAATTTCAACGGCTCCTTCGTAGCGTATGGCAACTGCAGAAACATGTTTCCTACTGTTTGTACGGCAGTAAAAAAAGCCTGATGGAAACACTTTTCGGCCGACAAAGCAACCCGTTTTATCGGTTCGGAGACATTATTTACCTTCAGAGAATCGGCCGGTCCGATTGGGTCGAATTCATCTGCCGGCGATTCAAGGATTCCGGAAAAACCATATCTGAAGCACTGGCCGGGAGCATCGCCGACATGGTCGAAAACTATCCGGCTTATGTGCAGCAGCTCGCCTGGTACGTGTGGTTGGAAACCGATGGGGCAGTGCAAGAAGACATGCTGAATTCTGCAATGAACAAGATGCTGGACGCCTACCAACCGATGTTTTCCGAGCAAGTCTCAAGATTGACGTTGCGGCAAAAGAACTTTCTCAAAGCGCTTGGAGCGGGAGTCGAATCCGGCTTTTCTAAACAAAAAGTGCTAGAGCAATACCAACTCGGAAGTTCGGCTGCTGTCTCACGGGCGAAAAAATCGCTGATCGAGAAAGATCTGATTGCACTTGAAGGAACCGATCGGCTGGTCATTGCCGATCCGGTGTTTAAGCTTTGGCTCAACAAAAGATTCTGGAACACCGGGATTTGATCAGAACAAGCCTGCGCATACCCAATCGTTCATTTACCTTCTCGGGTTAAGATCAACCGTTCAGAAAACCACTACTGCGATTTCGTCCTCGGGCAGCCTTTGTGTGTAAACG
>ERZ1034710.496-NODE-496-length-11706-cov-3.703545_pt1 | contig 11706 bp, 9 predicted proteins | sample MGYA00520597_ERZ1034710 | MGnify/ENA primary metagenome ERZ1034710 (study PRJEB33766, sample SAMN09781714) | gut metagenome | biome: gut microbiome | host: Homo sapiens | place: Madagascar | study: EMG produced TPA metagenomics assembly of the PRJNA485056 data set... | reverse complement strand
GGCGACTCGGCTTGCTCGCTGCCGCCCTACAGCCTCAGAAAGGAAATTCTCGACGAAGTGCGCCGCGAAACGGTGCTCATGGCCAAGGCCCTGGGCGTCGTGGGCCTCATGAACGTGCAGTTTGCCGTTAAGGGCGCCGTCACGGAAAATCCGCTCGTCTACGTGCTCGAGGTCAATCCGCGTGCCTCGCGAACGGTGCCGTTCGTTTCTAAAGCCACCGGCCAGCCGCTTGCGAAAATCGCCGCACGCTGCATGGTGGGCAAAACCTTCGAAGAGCAGGGCGCCAAGGTGGAAGTGACGGCGTCTCGCATTTGCGTGAAGGAAGCCGTCTTCCCGTTTGCGAAGTTCCTCGGGGTCGACCCGGTTCTCGGACCGGAAATGCGTTCCACGGGCGAAGTGATGGGCGTGGGTAAGACGTTCGGTGAAGCGCTCTTTAAGAGCCAGCTTGGATCTGGTTCCGTTCTGCCGCCCGCAGGCACCGTCTTTATTTCCGTACGCGACGAGGATAAGCCGCGAGCGATCGTCGTGGCTTCCGAACTGATCCATCAGGGCTACAGCCTCGTGGCCACCCGCGGCACTGCGGCAGCGCTTGTGAAGGCCGGCATCCCCTGCAAGACCGTCAACAAGGTCTCCGAAGGGCGTCCGAGCGTGATCGACAAGATCAAGAACCACGAGATTCAGCTGGTGATCACCACGAGCAACGAATCCCGCGGCGAAATCAGCGACGCGCGCGACATTCGCATGGCCGCACTTGCCAATCGCGTGACCTACTACACGACGATTGCGGGCGGGCGCGCCGCCGTCGAGGGCATCAAGCACCTGAAGGATGCGCAGGTCTGCTCGCTTCAGGAGATGTACGCTGAAAGCGCGCAGGCATGACGCAGCCCTAGGACTGTAAATTTGTCCTTTGTTTGCGCCGGGCTCTTTTCCGAAGAGCTCGGCGCAATGTACAATTGCGCCCTTTGAAGAAGTGCACAACTCTTTTTTCTAGTAAAAACAAAGATATGCAACAGCGAATTCCGATTACTGCCGCCGGCGCCGAAAAACTCAAGGCCGAACTTGACGAATTGAAGCGCGTCAAGCGTCCTGCCGTGGTTCAGGCGATTGCCGAAGCGCGTGAAAAGGGCGACTTGTCCGAAAACGCCGAATACGACGCCGCCAAGGAAATGCAGGGCCACATCGAAGGCCGCATCGCTGAATTGGAAGGCAAGATCCCGGCGCTGCAGATCATCGATCCCAAGACGCTGCAGGCGGGCGACCGCATTGTGTTCGGAGCAACGGTCGAGCTTGAAGATGACGACGGCAATGAAAGCGTCTATCAGATCGTGGGCGACGACGAAGCCGACATCAAGGCCAACCGCATCTCGATTTCAAGCCCCTTGGCCCGCAGCCTGATCGGCAAGTACGAAGGCGACGAAGTGACCTGCCCCGCTCCCAAGGGACTGATTCACTATGCGATCGTGTCGGTGAGGTACATCTAGCTTCGATCTGAAAAAGTCGACAGTTGCAAAACGAGCGCTGAGGGGAAAATCCCAAGGCGCTCGAATTGTTTGTGCGGGTGGAAAAACGGCGCAAACTCAATGCGGGTCTGGCTTGGTACGATTTTCGCCAAACGAAAAAGTGTTGTATTTTTGACTCAGACTTTCCCGAGTCACAATGCTTCGGCAGACGATTGATGTTGCAAGAGTTGTTGTAATTTACATGTAATATCAATGGGTTACAAAATCTGCTGAAGATTGTGTACATCGTTTTGTCATCGTTTCGCACTTGAATTGAAATAAACAATCCGTATCCTCCCGCACAAGTCCTCGCAAGAGGCACCAATTTTTTCGCTCGCATCAAGGATTTGCGAGATGCGGTGCGAGTCGTTGTGCGGGCGCAGATCGGCAGAACCGTTCTGTTGAGAGGATTTTGACCGCGCAACTTTCCCCATTTTTTATCCTTCTAGGAAAAACGATCATGAAAAAGACTCTGGTTGCCTTGGCTGCCGCTACCGCAATGTGCAGCGCTTCCGCAGCTTCCGTGACGCTCTACGGCGTTGTGGATACCGGCTTGAGGTACAACAACATTGAAAGTGATGACTACGCTGCTCTTCTGGACAGTGATGACAGAACCTTTCAGATGGCCAGTGGCCAGCGTTCCGGCAACCGCTTCGGCTTCAAGGGTGTGGAAGAGCTCGGCAATGGTCTGACGGTTGGTTTTGTTCTGGAAAATGGCTTCCAGTCGGACACGGGTGCCCTCAAGACCAGCGGTACGATTTTCGACCGTGAAGCTAGCATCTACCTTGAAGGCTCCTTCGGTAAGTTCGGTATGGGCCGGCTGAGCACGCTTGGTAACGACTCGGGTTCGACGGGTCTTGCCGGTTATTTCTCCTCCTTCGGCACGGGCTGGGGTGATGTCGGCTGCCAGAACTACATGCAGGCCTATCGCCCGAACCGCATGGACAACATGGTGTACTACAAGACCCCGAACTTTGGCGGTGCTGAAGTTTGGCTGCTGTACGGCATGGGCGATCAGGAAGACGATACCGTTGAAAACGAGTCTTCCCGCGATCGTTACTACGGTGCTGCCGTCACCTACAACAACGGCGGTCTGAGCCTTTATGGTGCCGTGGATGTTCTCAACAAGGCGTCCTTTGGCAAACTGAACACCAACGATGTTGAGGATGACCAGATCACGATCACGGCTGCCGTGAACTACGACTGCGGCTTTGCCAAGTCCTACCTCGGCGTGCACTGGTTTGACAATGCCAAGGCTGTTGGCGACAGCGGATACAGCTCCACTGGTTGGAGCCGTCTGGGCAACTATCAGGATGACGCTGGAGAGGCTGTACGCACAGCTTACGGGGACGCTACTGGTTGGTCTGTGATGGCAGGCGTTGATATTCCTGTCGGCAACGGCAAGATCAAGACCTCGTTGGGTTATTTGGATGCCTCCTCCGACAATGCTGAAGACCTCAAGGCAGGTGAATACGATTTCACTCGCTTCATGGCTGCTGCTGGTTACGAGTACTACTTCTCCAAGCGCACCACGTTCTACGTCGGTGCCGGCTACGTCCAGGACAGCATTGATAGCTATGCCGACGAAAAGGATGTAGGTTACGACCCGTCCTGGGTTCAGGTCAACCTCGGTCTGACCCACAAGTTCTAATCGCTTGACTTGATGCATCGTAAGCCTCAGTCGGATGCCGCATGAGAATCCGACTTGGCTGAACATTCAGTTCCCGAAAGCGGAAGAAGGCTTCTGAGCGCCATTCCGGTTTCGGGAATTTTGCTTTTTGAGATTGATGCGGAGCGTTGCTACTTTCGCAAAGCTTATCTTTTTGCTATCCTCAAAAAATCCGACAGCTCCTTAACCGGCGCAAAACCAATTGCCGCCGGCTTGTATGCAAGATCAACCACAAACTGAAGACACCGACAAAACAGAAGAGCACAGTTTTTTCGATAAGCTGCGTTCTCTTTTCAAAAAAGAACCGACCACGGCTGAGGATATTTCCAACGCTTTAAAGCGCGCGCATGGTCAAAAGATCATCGACGCCGATGCTCTGACCATGATGGAAGGAGCGCTGAAGGTCGGGCACCTTTGCGCTTCGGACCTAATGGTGCCGCGTGCGCAGATCGAAGCCGTGGATTTGGAAGAGCCGCGAGATGTGTGGCTCCCGAAGGTCATCAGCCGCGGCCACTCGCGCTTTCCCGTGATCGAAGGCGATCTTGACGAGGTAAAGGGTGTTCTGCACGCCAAGGACCTTCTGCGCCTTTTCGTGGACCCCAACTACGACGTGCGCGCGCATTTGCGCCCGGCACGCTTTATTCCCGAAACACAGCCCTTGAACGTGGTGCTGCGCGACTTCCGCATCACGCGCAACCACATGGCGCTTGTGATTGACGAGTTCGGGTCGGTGTCGGGCCTCATTACGATTGAAGATGTGATCGAGCAGATCGTGGGCGAAATTGCCGACGAATTCGACAACATCAATCTTGGAAAAGACAACATCACGGCGGTCGACAACGAGCGCTGGCGCGTCAAGGCCGAGACGTATCTCGATCAGTTCAACGAATTCTTCTCGGTCAATCTCGAAGACGACTACTGCGAAACGGTGGGCGGCATGGTGACCGATCGTCTGGAACACGTGCCGCACAGAGGTGAGAGCATCGAAATCGACGGCTTCCGCTTTAAAGTGCTCACCGCCGACGAGCGCCAGGCGCATCTTTTCTTGGTTGAACGTCTGGTTTCTGCGGCACCCGCCGAGCAGGGTGAAGAACAGAACGTCGCAAGCCATCAATGACACGCAGTATCCTTTCGCGCTTTAAGTCGGGCAAGCTTGCTTTTTGGCTGCAGTTGCATGCGGCGACTGCTGCCGGAGCCCTCGGCAGCGTGGCTTTTTCCGTGCCGGCCGCTAACTGGTTTCTGCTCGTTTCGCTTGCCGTTTTGTTTCTGCTTGCCGTTCAACCCGGCACCAAAAAGCAGGGTTTTCTTATCGGCTGGCTTTGGGGACTGGCGTACTTTGCAATCGGTCTGCGTTGGTGCTACGGCTCGTTGCACGATCACGGCCAGCTCAACGCCTTCTTATCCATTACAGGCGTTCTGATTCTCGGAGGCGTTCTCGGGTTCTTTAGCGGTGCCGTGACGGGCATTGCCCGTGCGCTGCCGCTTTCCCGCCGTGTAAAGCTCATTGTGCTGCTGCCCGCCCTGTGGACCGCGTTTGAGCTCATTCGCGGCGTTGAGCCTTTCGGTTTCGGCTGGCTTTCCTTGGGCTATGCCTATTCGTCGGACTTTTTCGGCGCCTGGGCTCCGGTTGCGGGCGTCTACGGTGTGGGACTTGTTGTGGTCTTGACGGTCGGCTTTGCCGTTGAGCTGCTTTTTCCTCAGGAAGACAAAAAGCCGTGGGTGAAGACGCTTGATGCGATTGCCGTAGGCGCTTTGGTGCTCGGCACGCTTGCCTTAAACGATGTTTCGTTCGGCGAACGCGGTTCAAAGCTCGAAGTGCGCGTGGTGCAGGCCGATTTACCTGTGACGATGGCCTATGACCCGAAAGCGGCGTCCGAGCGCATTGACCGCGTTGTTGCCATGAGCTGCCGTGCGGCTTTAGGTTCCCGGCTCGACTTGATTGTCTGGCCGGAAAGCACAATTGCGCAGCCTCTGCGCGACGGATTCGACGGGCCTGCTCTGGCAGCGATCGATACGGCCAAGACAACGGGAGCTGCCGTTGCTTTCAATTCGTTCTACCGCGAAGCGCCGGGCCGTTACTACAACGTGCTGTGGCTTGCGGCCGATGACGCGCGCCCTGCGCAGCTTGCCTACCGCAAGCACCATCTGGTGCCCTTCGGAGAATATGTGCCCTTGGGCTTTCGCTGGTTTGTCGATGCGCTCGGCATACCGATGGCCGACCAAACGGCCGGTCCCGTCGGCGGCACGCCGTTTGCGGTTTCGGGGGTAGAGGCCGCAGGCAGCATCTGCTACGAGAACATGTTCGGTGAAGAGCTTCGAGCGGCTTGGGGCAAAGGCAATCCCGGTTTTGTACTCAACACCGCAAATCTGGGATGGTTTACCGACGCGGTTTTGCCGCAGTTCACGGCTATGAGTGCCATGCGTGCCCGCGAAACGGCAAGGCCGTTTTTGCAGGCGGTTCAAAATGCGAACTCCGCTCTCATTGGTCCTGACGGACAGATTCAGAGAATGGCGGGTAAAGGCGCTCAGAATCTGGATCTGACGATGACGACGATGACGGGTGAGGCCACGCCGTTTGTTCGCTTCGGCCACTGGCCGGTGATAGCGCTTGTGTTGGTGCTGTTGGCAGCGGCCGGATGGAAAAGTCGAAATGCCGCTCGGAAACGTACGGCGGCCAACTAAGACGGCTGCGATCTGTCGGTTGGCGATGCGTTGGATTTTTTCTTCGGCGCAGTATTGTGCAGGTCATCCTTGTAGCGTACGAGTCTCCACCCCTTGTACCAGCAGAGCATGCGCACTGCGACGATAAAGGCGGTGGAGGTAAGAAGCGCTGTCGGTTCGGACGCTCCTGTCGCATCAAGACCGATGAAAAGCCAGCCGCCCGCAAAGGCCGCAGCGGCGTAAGGCTGCTGATCCGACATCACCATCGGGATGCGGTTAAGGAAAACGTCCCGAAGTAAGCCGCCGAAAACGCCCGTACAGACGCCCATGAGAACAGCAGCAATAGACGGAAGTCCCGCGGCAAGCGAAAGCGACGTGCCGCCGGCTGTGAAAAAGCCCAGCCCGATCGCATCCGACCAGACAAAGATTGTGTGCAGGAGCTTTGCCTGAAAGTCTCGGATGAGTCTCGGAGCGCACAGGCTCATCAGAAGCGTTGCCCAAACGTATTCCGGATGAGCAATCCAGTACATCGGCCGATTGTCGATGATGAGGTCGCGCAGAATGCCGCCGCCGAAAGCCGTTACAAAGCTCACGACGAAAACGCCGACAGGATCGATTTTCTTGCCTTGGGCGGCCAGAATGCCCGCGAGGGAAAAAGCGACGATCCCGACGGCATCGGTAATAACCAAAAGGTTCGTCTGCATGCGTTATTTTGGATTGAATCGCTTCTTGCCGATTTTATCCTGTCGTTTCAAGGCTGTGGACATTGCTTCGAGGGTTGTTCGTCTCATGGACGGTCGCGGTCTCGAATCGAACGTCAATCGCATCCCTTGTTCCAATGGACTAAAATCCCCCAATTACTTTGTCCAAGCGCGCACGCGCTTCTTTTGAAGCACGAGCGTCCACACTCATAAGAACCATGATTACCTTTCAGGAAGTGATCCTGCGCCTGCAGGAGTATTGGAACAATCAAGGCTGCGCGCTGCTGCAGCCGATCGATATCGAAGTCGGCGCCGGTACCTCCCACACCGCCACGTTCTTGCGCGCTCTCGGTCCCGAACCTTGGCGTGCCGCCTACGTGCAGCCCTCGCGTCGTCCGAAGGACGCCCGCTACGGTGAAAATCCCAACCGACTGCACCAGCATCACCAGTACCAAGTCGTGCTCAAGCCCTCTCCGGTCAACATCGTCGACCTTTATCTGGGAAGCCTCCGTGCGCTCGGCATCGACACCTCCGTCAACGACATCCGTTTTGTGGAAGACAACTGGGAAAACCCGACGCTAGGCGCCTGGGGTCTCGGCTGGGAAATCTGGATGAACGGCATGGAAGTGACGCAGTTCACGTACTTCCAGCAGGTGGGCGGTCTGGAATGCAAGCCGATCACCGGTGAAATCACCTACGGCCTGGAACGTCTCACGATGTACCTGCAGAACTGCGACAACGTGTTCGACCTCATTTACACCAAGTGGAAGGACGGCCTGGGCAAGGAACACACGCTTACCTACGGCGACGTCTTCCATCAGAACGAAGTCGAGCAGAGTAAGTACAACTTTGAAGCGAGCGACCCGGAAAAGCTCTTCAAGCAGTTCGACTACTTTGAGAGTGAAGCCAAGCGCCTGATGGAGCTTGAGCTGGCGCTGCCTGCCTATGAAATGGTGCTCAAGGCCGGTCACACCTTCAATCTGCTGGACGCCCGCGGCGCGATTTCCGTGACGGAACGAGCCGCCTACATCGCCCGCATCCGCAACTTCAGTCGCGCCGTGGCGCAGAGCTACTACGACTCGCGCGAACGCTTGGGCTTCCCGATGCTCAAGGCTGAGTAATCCACTGTTTCGTCGCGAGAGAAAAAAGAAAATGAAGAGCTTATTTGTTGAACTGCAGACCGAAGAGCTCCCGCCGAAAGCGTTGAAGAAGCTCTCCGAAGCTTTTGCCGCCGGCGTTCAGAAGTCGCTGGCCGCTCAGTCCATGCTTTCCGAGGCAAGTGCCGTTAAGGCTTACGGCGCTCCGCGCCGCATGGGCGTTCTGATCACCGAAGTGCTCGAAAAGAGCCCGGATAAGGAATTCGAACAGCGCCTCGTGCCGGTGCGCGTGGGTCTTGATGCCGAAGGCAAACCCACAGCTGCGCTCACCAAGAAGATGGCCGCGGTCGGCATTACGGCCGACGTGTCAGAACTCAAGCGTGTAAACGACGGCAAGAACGAACAGCTCGTCTACACGGGCATTCGTCACGGCGTCGCCGTTAAGGATGCTCTGCAGAAGGCTTTGGAAGACGCAGTGAAGGCTCTTCCGATTCCGAAGGTCATGAACTATCAGTTGGCCGACGGTGTGACGACCGTTCAGTTCGTGCGTCCCGTGAAGCACCTGGTGGCTCTCTACGGCGAAGACATCGTCGACGTGGAAATGTTCGGCCTCAAGGCCGGCCGCGTTACGATGGGGCACCGTTTTGAGAGTGCGGGCGAAATCGAAATTCCGTCTGCCGATGCCTACGAAGAGACGATGCGCGAAACGGGCCACGTAATGGCCGATTATGCCGCTCGCCGCGAGATGCTCGTGAAGCTTTTGCACGAAGCGGCGGAAAAAGCGGGCGGAACGCTCATTGCGCCCGAAGATCTGATCGACGAAGCCAACTCGCTTACCGAATGGCCCGTCATCTACGTTTCCGAATTCGAAGAGAAGTTCCTTGCGGTTCCGGAAGAATGTCTGATTCTGACGATGCAGACCAATCAGAAGTACTTCCCGATGCGCGATGCCGCCGGCAAGCTCATGAATCGCTTCTGCCTCGTGTCGCACATTCACGCAGCCGACGGCGGCAAGGAAATCGTGGCCGGCAACGCCCGCGTGGTGCGCGCTCGCTTGGCCGACGCCGAGTTCTTCTACACGCAGGACTGCCAGACGACGCTTGCTAGCCGTGTGCCTGGGCTTGCTCACGTGGTCTATCACAACAAGCTCGGCAGCCAGGGCGAACGCATGCTGCGCGTCAAGGCTATCGCCGGCGCTGTAGCGCAGAAGATCGGTGCCGATGTTGCCAAGGCCGAACGCGCTGCGGAACTTGCCAAGGCTGACCTGCGCACGCTCATGGTGGGCGAATTTCCCGAACTGCAGGGCATCATGGGCGAGTACTACGCTCGCCACGACGGCGAAGCCGAAGAAGTGGCTCAGGCCATTTCCCAGCACTATCAACCGCGCTACGCCGGCGATCAGCTCCCCGAGGGGCCTGTTGCGACGGCGCTTGCCATTGCCGACAAGCTCGAGACGCTTGCAGGCATGTTCGGCATCGGTCAGATGCCCACCGGCGACAAGGATCCGTTTGCATTGCGCCGCCACGCTCTCGGCGTGCTGCGCATGCTCATTGAAAAGAACCTCACGGTGAAGCTCGACGAGCTCATCGCGATTGCCTTTGAAGTCGAAACGAAGGTGCCCGGCGTCGAAGACGCAAGCGAAGCGCTTACGAACTTCTTCTTTGATCGCTTGCGCGTAATGATGCGCGACGAAGGCTACACGGCTCAGGAAGTCGACGCGGTGCTTGCCAAGCGCGACACCAATCTCGCTCAGACACCCAAGAAGCTTGCCGCAGTGCGCAAGTTCATGGAGCTGCCCGAATCTACGAGCCTGGCCGCTGCCAACAAGCGCATCGGCAACATCCTCAAGAAGTCCGCTGACGTTGCGGTGGGCGACGTGGATGCGGCGCTGCTTGTGGAAGACGCCGAAAAGAAGCTCTTTGACGTGTTGGGCGACCATGAACCCATCGCCAAGCTCTTCTTTGAAAAGGGCGAATACGAAGGGATGCTTGCCTCGCTTACGCCTCTGAAGGCTCCTGTCGATGCGTTCTTTGCCGACGTGATGGTTAACGCCGAAGACGAAAAGCTGCGGCTTAACCGCCTGGCTCTTCTGACGCGTCTTTATAAGCTCATGAACCGCGTGGCGGAACTTTCGCGTCTGGCGCTGTAAAGTTCGCCTAAGCGGCATTCGAACAAAACCGGCAGAGGCCTGTTTGCTTTCAGGTGCTGCCGGTTTTTGTTGTTTAAGCGCGTCGCGCGCATTTGGAACTTGATTATGCAAACCCTTCGCGGCTGGCTTTTCTACCTCTGGCTTTCGATTACGCTCATTCCGGCGGCCACGACGGTGCTGTTGCTGTGGCCCTTTGCGAGCGCAGAATTCCGCTACCGCAACGTGGCGCTTGTTTGGTGCCGTTTGATGGTGCATTCGCTGCGTGTTATCTGCGGCGTGAACTTTCGCGTGCTCGGTCTGGAAAACATTCCGAAAAATTCCGAAAAGCCCGTCGTGGTATTAAGCAAGCACCAGTCGGCCTGGGAAACGCTCTTTATTCCGACCATACTCGGCAATCCGGCCGGGTTCGTGTACAAGCGAAGCCTGCACATGATTCCGTTTTTCGGCTGGGCCCTAAAGAGCATGCGGATGATTCCCATCGACCGCAAGGAAGGCCGCAGCGCCTATCAGATCTTTCTGGAGCGCGGAAAGGCTTTTGTAAAGCGCGGCTGGTGGGTTCTGATCTTTCCGGAAGGCACCCGCACAAAGCCCGGGAACAAAGAAACTGTCTACAAAACGGGCGGCGCGCGATTTGCTCTTGCCGTCAATGCAGAAGTGATCCCTGTAGCGCTCAATTCGGGGCACTGCTGGCCGCGAAACAGCATCCGCAAGATTCCGGGCACGATTACGGTGAGCGTGGGGCCCGCCATTGCTACCGACGGCAAGACCGCACATCAGATCACCGAAGAAGCGCGCGTTTGGATTGAAAACGAAATCGAGCGTTTTGAGTCTCAGCAATGACCGGCCGCACAAAACAGGCCTCGCAATCCGAAGTACCGATTCTCCCCGATGAAGAGCTCGAACGCGTGCGTGAGCTTTGCCGCGCAGGCGTGGTGCGCGGTCGCTACAAGTATCTGCGCGTATCCGTGCGCGACGGCCGTGTGCGCGTATCCATCCCGAACCGCGTAAGCCGTGCTGCAGAGGCCGAATTCATCGAAAAGCATCTCGTGCAGGTTTCGCAGTGGCTGCGAAAGCAAAATGAAGCCGTTCGCGAACGTCGGGAAAACGACCCTCTTTCGGCGCGCTACCACGACGGCGGCCGTATCGCTTACTTGGGCAAGCCTCTAAAGATTCGCTGCATGCCTGTCGTGCCGACTACGCGGCTTGCCTGCGAAGGTCGCGAACTGTGGATCAAGGCGCCATTGGCGGCGTCGCCCGAGTTGGTGCAAAAGCTTGTACTGAAGTGGCTTCTGGAGCGCTTTAACGAGCATCTGCTCAAGCGTTTGGACTATTGGACTTCCGTTACGGGCCTGCATCCTCGAGAAGTGAAGGCCAGCAACGCCAAAGCGCGCTGGGGCAGCTGCACGCGTATGGGCGTCGTTCGCATCTCCTGGCGCACGATCTGCCTGCGGCCCGATGTGCTCGACTATGTGATCGTTCATGAATTGGTGCATCTGAAGCACTTCGACCACTCCCAAGCTTTCTGGCAGACAGTTCGAGGTTTTTTCCCTGAGTGTGGTCACACTCGTTCGTATCTGAAGGGCATCTGTGCTCAGGAGCTTGCCTGAGCTTGAGGCGATCCCGAGTTTTCTTCTCTAATCTTCTAAAAGTTGTAGAAGATTAGAAGAAAAAGGGAGGCGAAAAGACATGGCAAAGACGCCTCTTCCTTGGTGATGTTCTGTCTCAGGACGGTTTGTGCACTCAAGTTTGTCCCAAGTCTTCTCAGCAAAAGCCTGCAACAAGTGCTTGAACAGGAAAATATTCAAAAAAATCCCGCAGGATCCCCCTGCATTAATGCAGGAGAGGAATGCGGGCTCGAAAAACCCAACGCTATTTTTTTTCTGAGACGGGCAACAATCAAATGAATGTTGCCTGTACACTCCTTTCCTCG
>ERZ1034710.489-NODE-489-length-11788-cov-5.529106_pt1 | contig 11788 bp, 9 predicted proteins | sample MGYA00520597_ERZ1034710 | MGnify/ENA primary metagenome ERZ1034710 (study PRJEB33766, sample SAMN09781714) | gut metagenome | biome: gut microbiome | host: Homo sapiens | place: Madagascar | study: EMG produced TPA metagenomics assembly of the PRJNA485056 data set... | reverse complement strand
AGCGGCGGGCCGTATCGGCCACGAACACCACCGGGAACTGCAGACCCTTGGAGCGGTGGATGGTCATGATGGTCACACAGCCGGGGCGGGAACCGCCGGGAGCGCTGTCCTGCCCGGTCGAGCCGGCCAGCGCGGCCGCATCGATGGCCCGGACCAGCGCCGAGATGCCGCCCGCGCCCACGCTGGCGCAGAACGACGCGAACCGGCGGGCATCCTCGCGGCGGCGGGTCCCGTTTTCCAGAACGCCCAGCGCGGCGAGGTAGCCGGTGGACGCAAAGATCTCTTCCAAAAGCTGCTCTACCGGAACGCTTCGGGCCATCCGGCGCAGTTCGGTCAGGCGGGCGTAGAAGTCCCGCACCTTTTCGGTAAAGGCATCCTCGGCCCCGCTCTGCAGGGTCAGCAGAAGCGCCCCGTACAGACTCATCCGCTGGCTCTTCTGGGGTTCCGGCGGCTTGCCCTCCGCTTCGAGCTGCTGACGCCGCGCTTCGTCTTTCTGCTTGCGCAGGTCCTCCGCTGCGGCCCGCAGACGGACCAAGTCATCGTCCGTAAAGCCGAACAACGGGCCGAGCATCGCCGCCGCCAGATAGACGTCCTGCGCGGGGTTATCGATGACCTTCAGCAGGGCGATAAGGGGGCGGATGTGGGGGGCATCGAGCAGATTTTCGCGGGCGTCGGCGTAGACCGGGATGCCGCGCTCCGTCAGTGCTTCCACATAGGCCGGGAAGTCGCCGCGCGCCGCCAGCAGGATGCAGAAATCCTCATACCGGACCGGGCGGGTGGTCCCGCCGTCCCGCACCGGCTCGCCGGACGCCATCAGCGTTTCGATGCGCTGGGCGATCCAAGCCGCGTCGGTTTCGGCGGTGTCGTCGGGCAGGAACTGCGCTTCCACGCTGCCCGGATACTCTCCCGGTGCGCCGCAGACCAGCCGCTGGCCGTCGCCGTAAGCGGTATCGCCCAGCGCGGGGGTCATCAGCTGCTCGAACAGAAAGTTGATGCCCGCCACCACCTGCGGTGCGCTGCGGAAGTTGGCGTCCAGCGCCAGCAGAGCGTTCGTGCCGGGGATCCCGTCGGCCGGACGGGGGCGGGCCGTCTCTTCGGGCAGGAGCGGCCAGTGGTCCAGCTTTTCGCGGAAGATGCTGGGGTCGGCCTGTCGGAAGCGATAGATGCTCTGCTTCAGGTCGCCCACGAGGAAGAGATCATCCCCGGACGGCGACGCCAAGCAGCGGTACAGGGCGTCCTGCAGGGCGTTGGTGTCCTGATATTCGTCCACCATGACGGCGGCGTAGTTCTGCCGGATGGTCTCGCACAGCGGGGTGGGGGTCCCGTCCGGACTGCGCAGGAGCCGCAGAGCCTGATGTTCGAAGTCGCTGAATTCCAGCAGCTTCCGCTCCTGCTTTTTGGCTGAGAAGCGGGCGTCGAAGTCCCGCACCGCCGCGAACAGCGCCCGCAGACGGGGCAGAGCCGCCAAGCGGTCCGCTTCGGCTTCGTCCTCGCTGCACGCGATGAGGTCCGTGATCTGCCCGAACAGGCTGGCGGCTTCGTCGGCGCGGGTCTTGACGGCGGCTTTGTGCTCGCCGGTCAGCCGCTTTTTCATCCCCTTCAGCCCGGGCATCGGCTCCATGCCGAGGACGTAGGGGGTCAGCCGGTCGTAGAGCGGCGTCCACTCCCCCGCTTCGGCCAGCCGCTCGACTTCGCCCAGCAGAGCGGCGGCGGCTTCCAGCCGTTCCAGCGGCTCGGCGAATTTCTCGTTGACCGAAGCCACGCCTTTCGCTTTGGCGGCGTCGGTCTTTCCCTTGTTTTCGGCTTCGATGCGGGCTAAGACCAGATCTTCTTTGCAGTCGTTCAGGGCCGCGCAGAACAGTTCCCGCCCTGCCTTGGCATCGCGGGCGGCTTCGTTCAGCAGAAGGTCGTGCCAGCAGGTGGCGTCAAAGCCGCGCTCCACCTGCCACGGGGCCAGAAACTCGTCCAGCTTGCGGTCGTAGTCCGGCAGGGCGCGGAGAAAATCGTAGACGTGCAAGATCGTCTCTCCGGCGGCGCGGTCACTGCGGCCCTTGCCGTACAGGTCCGCAAAGGCGCAGAAGTCCGGGTCCCGGTACGCCGCTTCCAGTGTCTCGGAGAGCGCCGCCGCCCGCAGGGTCTCCACACTTCCGGGATCGGCGGGGGAAAAGTCGGGCGGGATGTCCAGCGCCTGAAAATGCTTGCGCAGAAGGTCCAGACAGAAAGCATCGATGGTGCAGATGGGCGCACGCTGGAGCAGCATCCGCTGGCGGCGCAGGGCCGTGTTGCCCGGTTCCTGCTGACTGCGGCGCAGCAGCGCCTGTCCGATGCGGGCGCGCAGTTCCGCCGCCGCCGCGTTCGTAAAGGTGACGATGAGCAGCTTGTCGGCATCGATGGGGCGTTCCGGGTCGGTGATGAGCCGGACGGCCCGTTCGGTCAGCACAGCGGTCTTGCCGCTGCCCGCCGCCGCACTGACCAGCAGCGCCCCGCCCCGGTCATCGATGGCGGCCCGCTGGGCGCTCGTCCATTTGGGTTCGCTCACGGCTGTTCCTCCTTTTCTTCGGGTCCCTCGAACGGCTTGGCCGGGGCGTCCAGCGCCCGTTCGCCGATGCCGTCCTCATGACAGCAGATGAAGCCGTAATCGCACCACTGGCAGGGGCTTCGGCCCGTGACGAGCGGTTCGGCGGCGATCCGCCCGCTGTAAAGCTGTTCGCCCATCTGGGTCACGAGGTCGTCCAGATGGAGCTGGATGCGATCCAATTTTGCCTGATCGGCCCGCTTGTCTTTCTGGTAGGGGCTGGGCGCGCCGCGCAGATACGAGAACGGCAGATACCGCCCCGTTTCGTCGGCGTCCATGGCGCGGAACAGCTTCTGCTCGTCCCGCACCAAGCCGTCCAGCTTGTATTCCACGCTGCGGGCCGCGTTGGCGCGGGTGGTGCTCTCGGGGGCCGGGTCGGCCAGCAGATACAGCACGCCCGCCGGTTCGGCCCCGGTAAAGCGTCCGCCGGGGTCGCGGGTCAGGCTGAACAGATACAGCAGCATCTGGCAGTCCAGCCCGCAGTAGACCTCTTTCAGGTCCAGCTTTTTCGTGCCGGTCTTGTAGTCCACCACCCGGACCCAGCGGGTCCCGTCCTCTTCGATCCACTCATCGGCGCGGTCCACCGTGCCGACCAGCTGGACGGTGCGCCCATCCGACAGATGATATACCTGCGGGCGGACGGCATCTTCGCTGTTCCCAATTTTCAGCTCACAGGCCACCGGCTTGAAGCTGGACTGCCGCTGTTCGTCCCGCAGATAGCACAGCAGACTGGTCATGCTCTTTTTCAGGCGGGAGAGCAGATAGGCAAAGCGGGCGGTGTCCTCGGGCAGATAACGCTTGGCGTACTCGTCCACGAGAAGGCCGGCCAGCTGGGCCATGGCTTCGTCGTCCAGCTCCATGAAGGGGGCCAGCATCCCGGCGCAGGGGTTGTCCGGCGCGGGGTCGGGGTCCAGCGCCATTTGCAGGACCCAGTGCATCAGACTGCCGCTCTGGTCCGCCGAAAGCTCGGCCCGCTTCCGGGGGCGCAGACCCAGAACATACTGCAGAAAATACCCATAGCGGCAGGTGTAGTATTTTTCCAGCTGGCTGGGCGAGATGCGGAGCCGCCGCCCCAAAAGCGCTTCCAGCGCGGTCAGGTCGTGGACCTGACGGGGAGCCGCTTCGGCCATCCGGTGCAGAAGTTTTAACCCTTCCGGCTCGGCCTGATCCGGAGTGCGGAGGGCATCGGTCAGGCTGGCGCGTTCGGTGTCGGTCAGCGGCCAGCCGCCGCCCAGACAGTCCAGCCCGTCCGCCGGAGTGGCGGCAAGGTCCGGCAGTTCCAGTTCCGGCGGGGCCGGGTCCAGCGCGTCCACGATGGGTTCCAGCGCCGCACAGAGGGTCAGGCCCTGCCCCTTGGGCCAGCTCAGCCACAGCCCCTTGGCGGGGGCGGTCAGGGCTTTGTAAAAGCAGACCTGCTCGCGGACCACGCGGTTCTCGAAGCAGTCCGGCAGTTCGATCTCCTGCGCCATCAGGGCGTCGCGGTCGGCGTGGGTCAGCAAGCCCACCTCGCCGGGGGCCGTGGGGAACTCGCCCTCAGCAAGGCCCAGCACGAACACATGATCGGGGTCGTCCAGACGCATCTTGCCCGCGCTGGCCAGCACCACGGCGTCCAGCGTCTGGGGGATGTGCCCGAGGTCCGACGAGCGGAGCAGAAGGCCGAACAGGTCCTCATATTCCACTGCCGTGACGGTCTGTTCGCCCAGCAGACGAGCCATCTCGTTGAGCAGCTCCATGACCACGTTCCACTCGCGGGCGGCTTCCTCCGCCGCCGGGATGCCCCGGGACGTCCGAAGCGCTTCCACCTGCGCGGCCTGTTGTTCCTCCGCGCCCAGCTCCTTCAGGCAGAAATAGATGGCGCGGCTGATGGCCTCGGCATTGGCGTTCCGCACCTTTGCGCGGAAGGCATCCACGGCCCCCACCAGCAGAGCGCGGGCCGTCTCGGCATTTTCAAGATTTTCGGCGTCCTCAGCGGTCAGCTCGATGTCGCCGAAGCCCTTGGGGTTGTTCTCGAATTTCGCCCGCCACGCCGCCGCGCTGGGCGACCAAGTATAGGCGTAATTCTCAAGGGCGCAGACCTGCGCTTCCGTCAGCTGGCACAGGCCGGTCTTGGCCAAGGTCGTCAGGTTCTCGGTCAGGTCTGCACCGCGGGCCAGCGCCAGCAGCGCACGCACCGCCGTGGCGGGGGCGCTGAACTCCGGGGTGGTGGGTTCGTCGCAGTAAAGGGGGATGTCGGCCATCCGGAACTCATATCGAATGGCCGCACGGTATTTGGCGATGTCGCGGCAGACGACCGCGATCTTCCCGCACCGGACGCCCTGCCGCATCAGGCGGCGGATGGACCCCGCCACGGCGCGGGCTTCCTCTTCCCGGCTGGGCGCGGCAAACAGCCGCACTTCCTGCGCGGGAGCATCCAGCGGGGCGCAGCTTCCGGTCTCCAGAAGCTCGGTCACCGCGGCAAGGCCGGGAGCGTCCCGATGCCGCAGATCGCGGCGGAGCAGCTGCGGCGCGGCCACTTCGGCCCCGCTCTTCCGGGCCAGCTGGCGCAGCTGAGCCGCCACCTGCTTGGCCCCCGAAAACAAGCCAACATCGCCGGGAATGAGGGGCGCACCGTCGTCGCACAGGGCCACCGTCACGCGGGGCAGCGCCGCCAGCATCGCCCCCAGCAGCCGCTTTTTGGGCGCATTGAAGGTGTCGAACTCGTCGATGAACACTTCCCGGTCCCGCAGAAATTCGGGCACTTCGCCCCGGGCGAGGGCTTCTTCCAGCCGTGCGCCCGCCAGTTCCAGCCGGTCCGAAGGGTCCATCCCGCTGCGGGAGAGCAGCGTCTCGTATCCCTGAAAGATGAGCGCCAGCTCGCTGAGCTTTCCGCTCTCGGGGCCGCACCCCTGCGCCAGCTGATAGAGCTGCTGGCCCGAAAGCCCTGCGCTCTTCAGCTCGTCGATGGTCTCCGCCGCCATCTGGCAGAAGGCCGCGCTCCGGCGGTGGCGGTAGTAATAATGCACGTTGTCCTGCAGCTCTTCCAGTGCGCGGCGGACCAGCACGGCCCGTCCGGCGTCCGAAAGAGTCTGCACCGCCGTGCCGCCCTCCACCGACAAAATTTTCTCGGCAAGGCTCGTGAACGAAAAGCTCTCCACCATGCCGGACAAGGCATCGCCCAATTCGCGGTAGATACGGCCCTCGGTGGACGAGGTGAACTGCTCCGGCACGAGCAGGATGCTCTTCTGCCCCGCCTCGGCACGGGTGCGGATGCGGTGGTACAGCAGCGTGGTCTTGCCGCTGCCGGAACCGCCTAAAACGAGTTGTAACATAAAGAACCTCTCCGTCGTCTGCGGAGACATGCCGGGCAGAGTTCCCCTTCTGCCGGACGCCGATGCGCTCCGCATTGTTTGTCAGGTTTTATTGTACCACAAAATTGCAAGAACATCTATTCTGTGATACACTGGGGAAAACCACGAAGCAGAAAGGACCCCTGTATGAAAATTTTAGCCGTTGACTACGGGGCCAGCCGCACCGGTCTGGCCACCTGTGACCCCTCTGAGTTTCTCACCACCGCCATCACGCCCCAGATCACCCTGAAAGCCCGCCCGAAGGTCGCGGCCCGGGTGTGCGAGATCGCCGCCGAGATCAAGGCGGAACTCATCGTGGTGGGGCTGCCGCTCAACATGGACGGGACCGAGGGCGAGCGCGCCGAAAAGAGCCGCAAGCTGGCCAAGACGCTGCAGATCTGGAGCGGGCTGCCCGTCCGGATGTGGGACGAGCGCCAGTCCACCTGCGAAGCGTCCGACATCCTGAACGAGAGCGGGACCTTCGGCGCCCACCGGAAAGCCATCTTGGATTCGGTCAGCGCGACCGTCATCCTCGAAGATTACCTCGCGTGGCGCAGAGAGCACCCCGGGGAGATCTAAGCCTGAACGCAAAAGGGGCTGCTGCACTGGTTTCTATCCTTGTGCAACAGCCCTTTTTCGCGTTTATTGATACGTCTCGATGCTGACGCTGTTGATGGTGATGGTCTCGGTGGGGCGCTGGTTCTCGTCCACGCCGGTCTGGGCGATGGCATCCACGACCTCCATCCCCTCGTACACCTGCCCGAACACGGTGTCGGTGTAGTCGAGGTAGGGCGCGCCGCCCGCCGTCTGGTAGGCGCTGACGACCTCGGCACGGTAACCGTTGGCGTTCATCTGGTCCACCAGTTCCTGCGTCACGGAAGCGTCTCCGGGCAGCGTCTCCATCACATAGAACACGCTGGCGCACTGGCCGGAGCTGTCGGTGGCGGCGCAGAGCGCACCGGAATAGTGGTGCAGTTTGTCGGTCGCCTCGATGGGAAAGCGGCTGCCGTTCCAGAGCGTTGTCGCGTTTCCGTCTGCGCCCTGTCCGGCTTCTATCAGAAATTCATTCTCCACCCGGGTGATGGTCAGGCCATTGTAATAGCCCGCCTGTGCCAGCCCGAGGAAGTTCTCACACGCCTGCGGAGCTTCGCCGGGGAAGAGCACGGCTTTGAACACCCCCGCCGAGGTGTCGAACACGGCGATGGTGTCCCCCGCCGCCGGGTGGGTGTATTGCAGCTCCGCCGACTCCACGGCGGGGCGGGTGATGGTCTTGGGCTTTGCGCCGCCGCCCAGCTTTCCGGCCAGCGAACAGCCGGTCAGGGCCAGACAGCCGGCCAGCACCAGCGCCAGCAGCTTTTTGGAAAAACGATTCATAAACGGGACCTCCCGGTGCATATCATTGTAATAGTTTCCCGCACAAAGCGGTACACAGAGTTCAGTATAGCATATTTCGGCCCCGGAATCGAGAGGGAAATGCGTGAAAATTTGTCAGTACATTTCTGTGCGAAAAACATCTTGACGAGCGGGCAAAAAAACGCTACACTATAAGCACAGCAGGGGACGCGGGAACGGACAGTCCCCCGCAGAGCATGAGTTTTACTTTACGTTGATATAGGAGAACGTGTCTTATGGCAGAAGAGATCAAGAACCCGAACACCGAAGAGGAGTATCAGCCCGATCTGATGACCCTTGAGGATGAGGACGGCAACGAGGTGACCTTTGAGGTCATCGATGCGCTGGACCATAAGGGCGTGCATTATCTGGCCGTCGTGGAATACGCCGAGGACGAAGAGGACGTCAATGAGGATGCCCAGCTGGTCATCCTGAGCGTTGGCGAGGACAGCGAGGGCGAATATCTGGACGTTGTGGAGGATGACGAGACTCTGCTGGAAGTCAGCAAGCTGTTCGAGAAGCGGCTGAGCGACCAGTTCGAGATCGAGTGACCCGCTCGCACCAGACTTTTGGGCAAAAACTTCCTGCCCGACTCGATTTGTTGCGGTTTATATGATCCTACTAATCATTCAACGGGAGTCCGGCGTTCGCCGGTGGATTGCAGACCTCCCCGCTGTGGGCTCGACCCCAGAGGCTCGATGAGGAAGCGCGAATCCGGAGACAGGACACCCACCTGTCCGTAAGGGTAGGTTTGATTGCCGCAGACGACCGGGCGGGATCTTTTTATAGTACAGCATCCACCGCTGTCCTCTGGCAAGAGGAACAGTGTGTGGATTTTTTTATAACTTCGGATGTTGTCACGTTTTGGAAAGGATGTGCATTGCGGCATGAAGTCTGAGCATCTGGTGGGGACCAGCATTCCCCGCTTTACCTACGATACCCCCACAGTGCCGGAAAACGATTTTTACACCCTGTGCGAGGGCGACCGGCCGCTGTGCATGATCTTTCTGCCCGGGTTCGACCACCCGGTCAGCCGCGAGTACATCACCCGCTATCTGAAAACGCTGCCATCCCTGAAGGGCGCACGGCTGGCGTGCGTCGTGCGCTCGTCGGCACAGGCCGTTGCCATCGCCACCCGCGGGTCGGAGTTCCCCTTCCCGGTCATCTGCGACGCTCCCGGCGTGCTGTACGGCTATCTGGGCGTGGAGCAGACGCGCGGTCTGCTGAGCTGGAGCTTTGCGGCCCAGAAGATCTACAAGGCCGCCAAGGATTCGGGTTACCACTACGACAAATCGGCCCCGCAGATCCTGCCTTTGACCTTGGTGGTGGGCCACATGGGAAAAATTTTGTTCACCCACTCGGGCCGCAGCCAAACCGACCTGCCCGAGGACTGCAGCGCCATCCACGAGATCGTCAAGGCCGTGGAAGCGGCTACCATTCAGGCCCGCGCCGACGCCAACCCCCACTGTTCGGATGAGACGCTCACCCTGCCCGATCTGATGGGCTGGGACGACTAAAATGCATAACCCCTTTTCCAATGGGTCAAACTACCCAAAAGAAAGGGGGTCTTTTTGTGCAGACCTTTTATAAAGTATGCCTGATCCTGATGATCGTGGGCGGCATCAACTGGGGACTGGTCGGCCTGTTCCAGTTTGATTTCGTCGGCTGGCTGCTGGGCGGCAGCAGTTCCATCTGGTCCCGCATCGTGTTCACGCTGGTGGGCATCGCCGCTCTCTGCGGCATCCCCGGGCTATTCACCGACGACGAATCCTAACAAAAAGCTCCGGCGCTGTGGAAAAACCAGCGCCGGAGCTTTTTAACCTCTCAGTCTCGCCTTCTCCCCTGACAGGGGAGCCTTTGGCCAAACGATGACGGCGGGGTTTTACAGCATCCACTTGGGAGCCACGACCCGTGCGCCGCCCTTGTCGGGCTGGGCCACATAGACCTGCGGCCAGCGGGCCTTGACGGCATCCGCTGCCTTGCGGGCCGAGGCTTCGTCGGCGAACACGCCGAACACGGCCGCGCCGCTGCCGGTCATCAGGGCGGTCACCGCGCCCTGCTCCCGCAGAGCGGCCTTGATGGCTTCGTTGTCCTTGGCGCCGCTGCACTCTTCCAGCGCATTGCCCGCCGCCGCGCAGACGCCCGCAAGGTCCTCGGCACGGATGGCCTGTTCCTGCGCTTCGCAGTCGGGATGGTGGCTGCTGCCAATTTTATCGTAGGCCGCAAAGGCTTCCGGCGTGGACACGCCGTAGTCCGGCATGACCACCGTGAACCAGCAGTCCGGGCAGGGCGGCAGAGCTTTCATCACGTCGCCCACGCCCTGCACCCGGCAAGTGCCGCCCATCAATGCGAAGGGCACGTCCGCGCCGATTTTTGCGCCCAGCGCACACAGCTCGCTCATGGACAGGCGCGCACCGTACAGGGCGTTCAGGCCCACGAGGACGGCGGCTGCATCGGCGCTGCCGCCCGCCATTCCGGCCCGCACCGGCACATTCTTATAGATGGTGATATCCACGCCCGCCAGCAGTCCGGTATAGCGGAAAAACGCGATGGCCGCTTTGATGGCGGTGTTGCTGTCGTTCGCCGCCACCGGGCTTCCGGGCAGGGACAGGTTCAGGCCGTTGCTGCGGGTCAGGACCACTTTTTCATACAGGGTGATGGCCTGCATGGTCATATCCAGATTATGATAGCCGTTGGGCAGAAGGCCCACCACGTCCAGCGCCAGATTCAGCTTGGCGGGGGCCAGAACGGTCACACGATTCAACTTTGCCATAAGTCAACGCTCCTCACTGGTTGCCGCATTCGATGCCGTTGTCCTGCAGAAAGGCACGGATGCGCTTCATCGCTTCGGTCAGGTGCTCCACCGAGTAGGCATAGGACACGCGGCAGTACCCCTCGCCCGATGCGCCAAAGGCATCGCCGGGGACCAGCGCGACATGTTTTTGTTCCAGCAGCTTGGTGCAGAATTCCTGACTGCTCATCCCCGTGGACTTGATGCAGGGGAAGGCGTAGAACGCACCGCGCGGCTCAAAGCAGGTCAGGCCCATCGAATTGAACCCGCGCACCACCAAGCGGCGGCGCATGTTGTATTCGTCCCGCATCCGGTCGATCTCGCCGTCACACTCCCGCAGGGCGGTGATGGCGGCATACTGGCTGGTGGTGGGGGCGCTCATGATGGCGCTCTGGTGAATCTTGGTCATGATCTTAATGATAGGGGCCGGTCCGCACGCATAGCCCAGACGCCAGCCGGTCATGGCATAGCTCTTGGAGAAACCGTTGACCACGATGGTCCGCTCGGCCATCCCGGGCAGGGTCGCGATGGAGACATGGGGCCGCAGACCGTAGTTCAGCTCGGCATAAATTTCATCCGACAGCACCATGACGTTGGTCTCCCGCAGGACCTCGGCAATGGCTTCGAGGTCCTCTTTTTCCATCACCGCGCCGGTGGGGTTGTTGGGGAACGGCATGATGAGCAGCTTGGTCTTGGGGGTGATGGCCGCTTTCAGGGCTTCCGGGCGGAGACGGAACTCGTCCTCCTGACGGCAGGACACATGCACCGGCACGCCGCCGGACAGGGTGGTGATGGGCTCATAGCAGACGAAGCACGGCTCCGGGATGACGACTTCATCCCCCGGCTGCACGAGGGTGCGGATGCACATATCGATGGCTTCGCTGCCGCCCACGGTGACCAGCACCTGCGTCAGCGGGTCGTAGTGCAGACCCATGCGGCGGTCCAGATAGCGGGTGATCTCGGCGCGCAGTTCTTTCAGGCCGGCGTTGGCGGTGTAGCGGGTGCGGCCATGCTCAAGGCTCTCGATGCCGGCTTCGCGCACGGCCCACGGGGTCTTGAAATCCGGCTCGCCGACGCCAAGGCTGATGCACTCGGGCATGTCGGCGGCAAGGTCGAAGAATTTTCGGATGCCGGACGGCCGCATGGCTTTTGCGGCCGGGGCGATCAGTGTTTCATAATCCATCACAGCACGGTGCACTCTCTTTCATCGATTTCGTCGTCCTGATAGAACCGGCCCTCTTTCTTATAGGTGCGCAGGACAAAATGGGTCGCCGTGGACAGCACATCGTCCAGCGGGGACAGGCGCTTGGCCACGAACAGGGCGATCTCCTGGAAGGTCTGGCCCTTGATGACCAGCTGCAGGTCGTAGCCGCCGCTCATCAGCAGCACGCTCTCCACCTCGTCGAAGGCGGCGATGGTGGCCGCGATCTCATCGAAGCCGCGGCTCTTTTTGGGGCTGACGTTCAGCTCGATCACGGCTTCGACCCGGTTGACCCCGGCCTTTTCCCAGTCCACAAGGGTCTTGTAGCCCTTGATGATGCCCTGCGCGCGGGCCAAGTCGATCATGGCCGCCACTTCGGCGGGGGATTTATTCAGCATCGTGGCAATGTCCTCAATGGGCAGCCGCGCATTGTCTTCCAGAATCTTCAAAAGCTGTTCCATGGTCGTTTCTCCTTTGTTTTGCGCGGGTGGGCGCACCCGCCC
>ERZ1034710.481-NODE-481-length-11856-cov-7.740530_pt1 | contig 11856 bp, 10 predicted proteins | sample MGYA00520597_ERZ1034710 | MGnify/ENA primary metagenome ERZ1034710 (study PRJEB33766, sample SAMN09781714) | gut metagenome | biome: gut microbiome | host: Homo sapiens | place: Madagascar | study: EMG produced TPA metagenomics assembly of the PRJNA485056 data set... | reverse complement strand
CTATTTATTATTGCTCCTAATATTTCTTTAATTTTAAACAAACTATTTATGCACCATAAATAACAAATCGATTTGGTTTATTAATTGGCTGATATTCTTTTGAGTTTTCGGCAATCCTGATTTTGCATATTTTAGTTCTCCTTCATAAAAATAGCCAATTGATGGATAAAATACTCTGCTTTCATTGTTGCTCAACAAAGGATCTTCTTTCTTTACTGCTTTTAAGAAAGTTTCTTTTATATATAAATGTTCTTCAAGAGATAAATATTCTCCGTTTAATAAGAACCAGTCATTTCTATTCATCATTTCTTCCTTCACCAATGGAATCGAAATTTTGCAGTGCTGGCACCAAGGTGCGTAGATGAATAGATAAAAGCCTTTTTTGCTTATTGTAATGTCTTTTAATTCAACAAACTTGATTTCAGGGTTATATATCTTTTTATTATTACAAGCAGCAATTTGAGAGAATAGAGAGAATAAAAGAATTGATAATAAAAACTTCTGTATCATAAAAACCTCCTCTTAATATGAGGAGGTCTTCAATTAATTTGAGCAATTATTTTGTAGCTTTATTCAGAAGGAAATCTCTAGTTTTACTATCTATTCTAGGGTCTGTAAGTTCTAAATAAATTCCATCGTTTGGAATTTCCGTTAAGACTAACTTAAAACCTTTGTATCTCAAATATCTTTTTATTTTATAAATGATTTGTTGGACCACGAAGTCTGCACATTTGACTTTATTTAGGAAGTCCTCTTCAGAGGTAAATACTTTAGGGAAATCCTGTTCTGATAATAGGATATTGATAGGTCTTATTTCCTTCATATCACGCCTATATTTAGGAACACCTTTTGAAACTAAGGATGAAGGTTTATAGGTCTTTCCTTTATCGTCGGATAATTCTCTCATTCTTATTATTGAATTGATATCTGAAGGTTCTCCGTTTCCCTTAATATAGATATCCTTCTGATAAACGGTTTTTACAGTCTTAGAAGCATTCCAAAGTTTTGACAAGAAATCGGGATTTGTAATTTTAGCCTTTTCTTTTGTCATATATAGTGTTCCTTCTCTTAATTCAGCAAAAGACATATTGTTATCGAGAATGACATCTGCATTTTTCATTGAAGGCTGAATTGATTCTTTATAAGATTTGGCTATGTAATTGAAATACATCGATATAGTTAAATAACCGGGGAGTGATGTTATTTTTTGATCTCTTATGACACGTCTTAGGAATAAGGATTTTGGTGTTCCTTCTACGAAATTTGCAATCAAGGATTTGTTATCTAATTCATCTAATAGGCCATTGGTTAAAACATAAATACCTTCAATTATTATTACCTTGTATTTGGAGCCATCTATTTTGACATTGTTTGGTATTCTCTCTGATGTAATTTTAGAATACTTCTTCTGAGTAATTGATTTGCCTGATAATAGGATTTTTACATCGTGAGCGACCTCTTTTAAATCATATACGTAGGGTTCATCAAAAGAGAAATGAGAAAATTCCTCCTTGCATCCATTCAAATAAATGCTTAGTTCTTTCGGAGAAAGAAGATGGTTTATCTTGCTTTTGATTTTAAGACAATTTTCGTCTGAAAACTTTTCCTCGAAAGGAGTGTTTCTTATAATTTCTCTAACTATCAATCTAATCTCTTCTTTATGAGGCATTTTAGAATTGAAGTATTTTTCATTTACTTTATCGGTTACAATTCCAGAGATACCCTTGTTGTAATTGTCTGTTGAAATTATTAAGGAAGGAATATTGTTCTTGTTTAAGAAATTCTCAAGGTATTCAGCAGAGTAAGATTTTCCTGAAGAAGTAGCTCCACCTATGACAATTGCACACCTTTTTCTCTTTTCGAACAATTCATTAATCAAATCTAAGTTAATAAATGCCCATTTGTCTATGTGATGTACTCTAATACTCATTTTTTCCTCCTTTTTTATGTTTTAAAAGTAGAATGGATACTATTTTAACTTGTTTTTAATATAATTGTTAAAGGAAGGGGTTAAATATGAAAAAAATTAGCTTTTCTTTAGCGTTACTAGTTCTTTCGTCTTTCTTTTTGACATCTTGCAACGAGGAAATTCGTGGCTCTCTGACTTTCTATACTGATGGTGGAAATCTTTATTATCATACCAAGGATAATGATGAGCATATACTATTGAAAGAAGGAGATTATAAATCACGTACTGATGACTCATATACTTTTGAGGGTATAGCAACTAGAGAATTGCCTGTTCAAGTTAGATATCTTCAAGCTGAAAAAGAAGGATACACATTTTTGGGATGGAAACAAAAAATAGGAGATGAAGTGAAATCTTATATCGAGGATTTTTCTTCTAAATCAAAATGGAACTATAGTTCAGCCTCCTATATCGCATATTTTGAAAAGAATTTAACCGTAACATTTACCCCCATAGTTTTAGAATCGACATCTACTGATAGCGATGGCAATAAAATTGAAAACTGGATAAAATTCAACGCTGTTCAACCTATTACCATCGATTCATATAATACTTATTCATTAAATGCTAAAGATTTGACTGAAGTACGTACAAAATTAAATAGTGCATTGCCTGATTCTTATCAAGGTAAAGGATCATTTACTAGAATTTCCAAAGAGATGAATGCCTCTGAGGAAATAACTTCCGTCAAAGTATCTGAAGAGCAGCTTAATTTTTATGTACCATTCGAATACAATCCTAATTTTACATATGATTACAAATATGGCTTAGATGAAACGGATGTCATTTATAAATCCAAGGATCAAAAGGAACCGATAGATTTAGTTGGTTTTAAAGAGACTAAATATTCGACTAGTTCATCCAATTCATTGTCTGATTTAGTTCCTACATATATGGAACCATATGTTGAAGGAAAGAAGTTCTTAGGATGGTATCAAATCGGTGAAGATGGTAAAGAGACAAAACTTGATTTTAGAAAATTTGGCAGTGATGATCAATCATCAGTTACCGGGAGTAATTTCGCATATCCTAAATTTCAATCTTCTATTAAAATTAATTTTGATGTAGACGAAGCCCTATGGAGTTTCACTAATCCAAATATTGTGGGATATGCTGATGATGTATTGGATTTGACAACTGTAGAGGATCCGATTTCTAAGGATAATAGCGAAATATTCTCTTTCTGGTACTATGATGCTAATAATGATGGAAAATATGATTCAGATAACGATGTTGCATTTAAGAAGAACGTTGCGACAAAGATTCCTTCGAGTGTTGAAGGGAACTTTGTTTTAAAGATTTATTCTGTAGGTAAGCCTAAGCTAATTTTAGATCTTGCCAATGTTAGAAATTATTTGAATTATGATGCATTGGTGGAACATTATGGCTTTAAGGAAGTGGATGGTTCTATTGACAAAGTCTATGTCAATTTGGATAAAGGTAGCCAGTTATGGGATTCATCTGATGATACTATCGGATTATTAAATTTAAATACTTTTAAGACATTCATCAAACCCGAATATCAAAATAAGTTTGTTATTAATGGCTTTAATTTATCTAACGGATCTAAACTCGGACCTGAAATGGTCGATAGTGATTTGAATGTTGTAGTCGATTTCACACTCAAACAAAAAGTAACGCTTCATTATGCAACGGGAGTTGATTCCACTGGCTCTTTCACTTACGATGATGGAGAGACTAGTTATTTAGATATTGGATTCCAATCTACATTTGCTAATTATCAAAGCGCAGATAAAAACGATTTGAATGGAATAAAGATAAATAAAAATATATCTGCTCCTGCCGGTTCTAATTTTATAGAATATGTTCAATATGGATGGAAGACATCTCCTACCAGCACAGATGAAATGGAGTCGCTTAAAGTAACTAGTGATTCTGAATTAGATCTATATTCCAATATGAGAAAGAGAGTCAATTTAACTCTTAAGCTTTATACTATGAAAGAAGCTACTGTACTAGGTTCAACTAAAAAGATTCCAGAGCTCTCCTCGACGAAGGAAAAGTCTGGAATTGAGAAATTGTTTATTGATCAAATAGAATTGAAGAATTTGTTCGGGATAATTGATACTAATACGAGTTTGAAAGTTTTGGATTTGGATTTGAGTGACGCTAGTAGTCTCGCTGGAATGTCAGCTTCGACCTTGGCTCAGAAATTTATCACTAAATATCCTGACTCTAATAAGACATACTCAGTTATAGCAAAGAAAGACTTAGCTGATCTTATATCGTCTTTGTCTTAACCTTTATATAATCCTCCTCCGATGAATTCTCTAAATGTTGAATTCACCGGAATTTTTTTGATGTCTATCGTTTTTATTTGCTTTAAATTAGCACAAAGCGATTGGGCATATTCGTAATATGGAGATGCTTTTCTAAAATTCATAAGATTTGGAGTTGCTAATTCCTTCATTACAGATAATTCATATGGATAGAAAGAATCGAAGACAAAGTTTGCGTTTTCTTCTCCAGCATATATTGTTTCAAACTCCTCTTCTCTAACTTTGGACCACATAGAAAATGTCTCTTCGAAAGAAGTGCTTCTGCTGATTTCATCTCTGACCAATCTCCTTAATAATCTAGCTTCGGAGAAAGGAAATGGCTTTAAATTAGTAATTGAGATTTGGGGCTGTGGACTGATATAAATCTTAAAGATGATCGACGAATCAATTCCTTCCCAAAGCTTTGGATTAAGGCCGTGAATTCCTTCAATAATAATAGGTTGATTTGGATTGAGTTTTGCTACTCTATTAAAATCTGCTGTTTTGTCTTTGAAATGAAATGTTCTAAGGTTTGTTTCTTTTCCTAAAAGTAATGATATCATTTCTTTTTGAAATTCTTTGATATCCAAAGAGTCGATTGATTCTAAATTTTTAGTTCCATCTGGATTCAACGGGCATTGGGATGGTAAATAATAATAGTCATCCAACGATATTCTTAAAGGATTAAGACCGATTGACATGAGACCGATTCTCAATTTGTTGGCTGTGGTAGTTTTCCCTGAACATGAAGGGCCTGAAATAGATATAAATTTAATATTTTCTTTTGAAATCATTTCGATTATTTTAGACATCTGCATTTGCATCTTAGCTTCACCGATTTGTATCAAATCAACTTCACCATATGTATCAATGAAATTGTTAATTCCTTCTATAGAAGATAGGCCAGTTGAATTTCCAAATGATCTTGCCCTTATTAAAGCCTCTTGGAAGACTGGTTCTTGATGGAATGATGCAATTTTATAATCTAGTTCTTTTCTCGGGTAGGAAACATAAATCCTATTATCGATATAATTCATTTGATAGAATCCATTACTGATAATAGAATTTGTTTTGGAAATTTTTTTGAATTCCTTTTCGAAGTAGAAAATAAAATTCTTATCTAAATCTATCTGTTTTTTGTCCTTTAAAAAACATAGTTCATAAGTTCTTGATATGGATGGGTAGATTACAAGTTCCATAGCGGGATCTACCAACTTGGTCGTCTGATTTAGAACATTTCTTAATTCTTCTTTGTACTCTTCTAATTGCTCATAGTTTTTTATCATATTCTCCCCTCCTTGAAAGTGCTTACACATTATAAGACATTCTTTTTATTTTGATACTTAGTTTTATTTTTGCTTTCAAATGTCTATTCCGTGTTAAAATCTCTATCGTTAAATCCGTAATTGCAAGGATGGAGGTTATTTATGGCAGATAATTCTAAGGATGATATCCTTACTGTTGAAGGTAAGAAAGCTCTTGAGGAACGTTTACGTTATTTGGAAGATGTGGCAAAGCCTCAAAATCTCGAAGATTTAAAATTGGCTCGTTCACAAGGTGACTTGTCCGAAAACGCTGATTATGATGCCGCTAAGAGCAAGCAAAGTGAAATCGAAGCTGAAATCCAAGATATTGAATATAAACTTCGTAATTATAAAGTCGTTCAGAAGAATGAGAAGGTTTCTTCTGTTCAGATTGAATCTGTAGTCACCTTGACTAATCTTTCTAATCAAGCAAAGATGACTGTTAAGATTGTCGGTCCTACAGAGACTGATTTGAGTGATCCTAATTTGTTCAAGATTGCTTCTGATTGCCCATTGGGAAAAGCTATTCTTGGTCACTTGGTCGGTGATGTTGTAGATGTTGAAGCACCTAAACCTTATAAAGTAAAGATTGAAATTCTTAAGTAGTTTCTCTGTTGTGACTAAAACTCACTCTTCATTGAGTGAGTTTTTTTGAATTTACGCATCTTTATTTGAATTTATTCTTCATTTTTAATGGAGGTAAATCTTTATGATAAAAATCTTTGTAGTCGGTTTTATTTTTTTAGTCGTCTCGTTAGTTACGTTGACCGCTGTTGATAATAGCAATAAAAAAACAAGTGGTGGAAATGGTGGTAATGTAGTAGATGTAAATAAAAAAGATGGCGAAAAGAATGTGAAAATAGAGGGTGAAGTCAATCATCCCGGATCTTTTTCTATTCTGCCAACTGAAACACTAGGAACATTAGTTCAAAAAGCTGGTGGATACACTGCGGATGCTGATACTTATGCAATAGTAGAGGAAACTCCTATAGGTGATTTCACTGAATTCTATATTCCTGTTAAAGCTGATGACTTTTGTGAACCCAAAGCTGGAATTAAAATTAATATCAATGATGAATCTGTAACAAAAGAAGATATGAATAAGGTCTTTGATATCGGAGCTACATATTGTCAATCTATAATTGACTATAGAGTTCAAAATGGGCCATACGTAATCATTAATCAATTGATGAATGTTAAAAATATAGGAAAGGCAAGGTTTGATAAAATTAAAGACAAAGTAACATTGAAATGAGATGTTGTTTTTTTATCTATTATCCTTTTTGATAGGATTGTTGACAATATTTTTTTCTTTTTGGATATGTTTATTGCTTCTCTTAGTTTTGTTATTTACTTATTTAAGAAAAGGTTTTAAACATGTCCTGGTGGCGGGATTTGTTTTTGCTATTGGTGTTGTCATTGGCCTTTTAATTCTTTTGCATAATAATGAGCAGTATTTGAATACATATGGAATAGTAATAAAGAGTTCTCAAAATTATGTTTTATTAATCACTTTAAAAGGAAAATATTATCTATCGAGTAAGAATAATGAATTTAATTTGTTCGATATTATTAAATTTGAAGGAAAAACAACTGAATTGTCTTTTTCTCATTATGAGAGCACATTTTCTTTTAAGAACTATCTTTTAAATCAAGGGGTTTCTGCTGAATTAAAAGTATCGAATTGCAATGTTATATTTTGTAGCTTTCTCAATATTCGAAAATATCAAGAATGGGTTTTGCAGTTCTTTGACCCGACAGAAAAAGTACTGGCAAAGTCAATTCTTTTTTTTAAATCCCCGTCTGAGATTGAAGAATTTAATACGCTTCAAAAAAGCGGGTTGATCACATCATTATTTTCATGTGGAATACATGTGAATTTATTTATTTCATTTTTTCATAAGTTGTTTTCTATGAAAGATAAAAGAGTTAATTCTAAAATTATTACTTTACCTGTTCTATTATTTTTTTGCTTTGTCTCAAATTTATCTTTTTCTGGAATCAGACTCCTTATAAAAGAAATAATAGATACGTTTTTATCTATTAAAAAAAAGAAATATCAATCTCTAGACAGATATTCCTTAGTATATTTAATAATGTTATTTATTTTCCCTAGGTTTTGCATGGAAACAACTTTTTGGATTCCATTCCTACTAATGATTTTTAACATATTGTTTTCTTATTCAATTAAAAGAATAAATGGAATAAGAAGACTTTTATTTAAAGGACTTCTCCCCGCTTGTATAATAACACCTTGTTTGTTATTTACAAATGGAATTTACGGGCTGTTTAATTTTTTGTTAACACCTTTGCTTTTGAATTTCGGATCTGCCTTTTTTATTTTGTTTCTTCCGTGCTATTTAATTCCATGGATTGGATGCCTATTAAATCCTATTTGTGGCTTATTGATAATTGTCTTGAATTCCATGAATGGATTTAGCATTTTTGTATTGAGGGGAGATTATTCATTAGCCGTTTTAATATCTTCAATCTTCATCCTATTTTTGATTTCGATACTTTTATTGTTTAAGACGAAGAAAGCATTAATTATCTTCGAGTGTTTGTTTTTGACTTTGATATTAACACCAACAATGACTTCTTATTTTCCTAAATATGAAGTCCATTTCATTGATGTAGGACAAGGGTCTTCTACTCTAATTAGAAATGGTGTTTCAAATATACTAATCGATACGGGAGGAAGTTTATATGTGGATTTGGCTAAGGATTGTCTAATTCCATATTTTGAGAGAATTGGAGTAGATAAGATTGATTATGTTCTATTGACTCACGGTGATATGGATCATGATGGAGCTTTAAACTCATTAATATCAAATTTTAATGTTAATGGTTACGAGTATTGTGAAAACACAAAAGAATTTTTTGAAATAGGTGGAATAAATTTTATGAATCTAAATGCAAATCCTAAATATAATGATGAAAACGGAAAGTCCGGTGTTTTAAAGTTTAATGTGAGAAATACTTCTTTCATGATAATGGGAGATGCTACTAAAGCAGTTGAAAATGATATTCTAAAAATGAATATAGATTTAAAATCAAACGTTATTTTATTAGGACATCACGGAAGTAAAACATCTTCTTCTAAGGAATTTATAGAAAAAGTTGATCCACAATTAGCGGTTATTTCGGTTGGTGAGAAGAACAAATATGGGCATCCCGATAAAGAAGTTTTAGAAACTTGTACCCAACTTTTCTTACCGATTCATAGAACTGATTTGAGTGGAACCTTGGTTTATAAATGCTAAAGAAGTAAAATAATTTAAGACAGAGGTTTCTAAACTATGAATGATAAGAAAGTGGTTCTTTTGATTGATATCGGCAATACTAATATTCATTTTGGGCTGTGTGTTTCAAATAAATTCATTAATTATAGCCAGGTCAAAATAGGTGAAGATTTAAGTGATATTTTAGATATTCTTTTAGATAGAATGCTTAGAGATTATGATGGATATGAGACTAGAGCATATATTTCATCTGTAAATAGAAATGCTTGTGGTGCATTGCTAGATATATTAGAAAATAGACAGATAAAAAACATGTCAATATCACCATTTTTGATTTTCGATTATTGCAAAAGAACTGGATTAGAAATCTCTAATTATCACTTCTTAGGTAGTGATTTGTTTTGTGACATCATTGCGGCTAAAGATGAAGGAAGATCTGCTTTAGTCTTGGATTGTGGAACGTGTTTTAAGTTATTAGGGATGGATGAGAGTGGGAAATTTTTAGGTGGTTCTATTGCTCCTGGAAAATCGATGATGCTGTCTTGTTTGAATCAAGGAACGGATTTATTAAATGTTAGTGAGACATTTTTCCCAAACTCCACCTTGATGCTTTCCACTGAAGGTGCAGTTTCGAGTGGAATTACATTCGGACTTGGTGGTATGGCTGTTAAAATGATTGAAAAGACTATCATTGATTTCAAATTGAAAGATTGCAAAATCATCGTCACCGGTGGGGATTGCCAATATCTTGCGAAATCCATGAATGATTTCAGGTTTGATAATTTTACTGTCGATTCTTTATTGACTTTGAAAGGAATCGCTTTAGCTTTTAAGGAAAACATTAATTTCGACTAGGCTTTATATGGTTTCTTTTAAATTTTGATTGTAACTTCAAAATTTAATTTAAAATATAGCAGTACTTATTTTGGAGGAAATTTTTAATGTCGGAAAAATTGAAAAATTACAGAGTTGATACTGAATGGAACAAGATGGCCGAACCTTATTATGATGAAGCTATTGATACTTTGCAAAAGTATATTCAAACAAAATCTTATAATGACCCTGAAACAGTTACCAAAGAACATCCCTTTGGTCAATATGTAGCAAATGTTTTTGATTTTGATGTCGCTCTCGGTGAGAAAATGGGTTTTAAGATTGATCGCTGTGAAGGTTATTGTGTTGAATTGTCCTATGGTGACCCCTCATTGCCTACAATCGATGTTTATGCTCACTCAGATACTGTTCCTGTTTCTAGTTTTTGGAACTTTGATCCCTTTAAGGCTGAAATCAAGGATGACAATATTTATGGAAGAGGAGCGGCTGATGATAAAGGACCTGGATTGGCTTGTTTGTATGGAGCTAAATTGTTGCTCGATAAAGGATTGATAAAAGGCTGGAGGTTACGTTTTATCTTCGGTGGAAACGAAGAGATGGGCTGTGAGTGTTTGAACGCTTATTTCCATAAACTTCACAAGGAATATCCTACTTATGGAATCTCTCCAGATGCCAATTTCCCTTTGATTTATGCTGAAAAAGCTCTTTGTGATTACGACGCTTCTTATGATGTCGATTTAGGTGAACAGCCTTTTGAATGGGGCGTTGCTATGAACCTTGTTTGTGACAAGGTCGATTATGATTTTAAGAATCTTCATTTCGATTTTGAAAAAGCTAAAGCTATCGCTGATAAGTATTTGGCTGATCATCCTGAAATTAAAGGCTCATGGAACGATACAATCTTAACCATTCAAGGACACGGATATCATGGATCTATGCCTTGGAATGGAACTAATGCTGCTCTTTATATGATCAACATCATAGCTAAGATTATCGGTTCACAGAAGCTTCATGAAGCTTATGAAGATTATAAATCTGGAGATGGAACTCCATTCCACGGTAATTACAAATCAAAAGCATTTGATAGATCTTCTTATTGCGTTGGAATGGTCTCTTATAAACCTGGTAGATTGACACTTCACATAAATATGAGATTACCTGAAAATGTGAAATGTGAGACTGCTATTAGAAATGTTAAGGACAATACCTCTGCCGATGAAGTTAAAATGATGAGTTTCACCCCTGCTCTATACGTTAATCCTGAATCTTCATTCATCAAAACTTTGATGAATGTCTATCAAGAAGAATCTGGTGATTTTGAGAGCAAGCCTTTGGCTATCGGTGGTGGAACATATGCTAAAGAGAGCATTAATACTGTTGCTTTTGGTGGTGAGTATCCCGGTAGAGATTTCTTTATGCACGGTGACAATGAATGGTTCTCAATTCCTGACTTTAAGAATTTGATCGGTATGTATGCTCATTGTCTCTATGCTTTAGGAAACTTAGCTGTGAAAGAAGCTGAAGAGAAAAAGAACGAAAGCAAATAATATATATATGAGATTAAGACGAAAAAAATGGGCCCCAGAAACAATTGCTAGACATCCTGTTACTGCATTAAATCTAGATTCCTTGAATAATCTACCTGAGTTTTCCTATTTGGAAATTGGGTCGGGAAAAGGTAGATTTTTGCTTACGATGGCAAAGAACAATCCCTCTAGAAAATATCTTGGAATTGAGATGAATTACAATGCGTATTCTTTAGCTATTAAGTTATCTGAAGATCCTTTATTTGCTGAATTTGATAATGGTAATTATGCTTTTATAAACGCTCCTTGCGAAAGGGTTTTTGAAAAGATTAAACCCGAATCTTTAGATTGTATTTATTTGAATTTCTCGGATCCATGGCCTAGGAAGAGAGAACACAAAAGACGTTTGACTTATCCCACTTTATTGAATGTGTATCTCAATTTACTCAAAAAAGATGGAATGGTAGTTTTCAAAACTGATAATGTTGAATTGTATGAAGACTCTACTAAGTATTTTTCTTCAGTGGTTGGTTTTGATGTGATCTTTGAAGGTGAATACAAAGAAGAAGCCTTAGATGACGTAATGACTGAATTCGAGCAAAAATTTAGAGAACAAGGAAAGCCAATTTTTAGAATCATCGCTAAGAAGAAATAAATAGCAACCTTTACTGCAAGCATTAAGTTGTCTATTCTTTAATAAAC
>ERZ1034710.478-NODE-478-length-11921-cov-4.872746_pt1 | contig 11921 bp, 8 predicted proteins | sample MGYA00520597_ERZ1034710 | MGnify/ENA primary metagenome ERZ1034710 (study PRJEB33766, sample SAMN09781714) | gut metagenome | biome: gut microbiome | host: Homo sapiens | place: Madagascar | study: EMG produced TPA metagenomics assembly of the PRJNA485056 data set... | reverse complement strand
ATTTATACCCAGGGGTCTTATAACGTTTGCCAATCCCAAACTGTTGCTGATGGATGCTATCGCGACTGCACAACGGCTGACGTACCGGGCTCTGCGACCGTGACAGGGACTGTCAGATACAATGCGGTCAGCAATACTTGTGCCGCGACGAAATGTAACCCCGACAAATACTTGTCTGATGGTGCATGTATCACATGTCCTGAAAACGCCATTTGCGATGGTGGTGACAAAATCACATGCGAACCTGGATACACATTAAAAGACAATAAGTGCGAACCAAACAAGTACACGGTGACATTTGACGCAAACGAAGGCACAGGTGGCCCAGCCCCACAAACGGTTGAGTTTGGTAAAAAGATGGCAACACTGACAACATTGCCAACACGTGCGACATATTCATTCGTTGGGTACTTTGATGCAACGACAGGTGGCACACAGTACTATGCATCCAATGGTACGGCCGTGCGCGCGTGGGATAAATTGAGTGATACAACCCTGTATGCACATTGGTCACAGAATCAGGTTACCTGCGAATCCGGCAAGTACTATGATGGTACGGCACAGGTTGATTGTCCGTCGGGCAAATATTGCCCAGGGACGGGTACAACCATCGAAGGTGGCGCGGGCTGCGCGGTTGAATGTACAACACTGGGTGCAGAATATACCGCATCTGACGTCGGTGCATCGGCCAACACCCAATGTTTCAAGGCATGCGATGCCGCCTGCTCTGGCGAAGATACAGCCAGCTGCGTATGGCCAATGTATACACAGGAAGATGATTGTAAGTATGATTCAAGCGCAAAGGTAAACGGCATTCAATATTATAACAGCACGACCTGCGTGGCCCAAGGTCAAACGGCATGCCCATTAAAGGACTTTACATGCGTAGCGCGGTTTTTCAAAGACGGCGATAAATGTACAGCGTGCAAGACGTTGGACGATGGTTCGTTCACACTGTCGTTGGCCAGAAATTCCAATGGTTCAAAAGATTGCTTTAAGTCATGCACACAGGAATGCGAAGAAGCACCCTGCACGGCGGGGCACGGCAGTTGTACTTATACAAAGGTCTTTGATACCGGTGCTATATACTATGACAATCCGACGGTTTGTCAGGTTACACCGACCAATTGCCCAATGACCATTAATTGCGATCCGAACTATGAACTGGACGCCGACACGGGTACGTGCCCAGGGGTTCTGTACACAATCACATTGAATGACAATGATGGAACGGGCGGCGACGGCACAGTGTATCAACAGTATGATACTGATTGGTTCAGCGATGCGGCCAAAACCAACAGCATCAGTCATGTGACCGCACCAACGCGTGATGGCTGGACATTCTTGGGTTACTATACAACCCAGACCGGTGGCAGTATGATGATTAGTGATGACGGCACGTTGCCTTCTAATACAACGTTTACCGCAAACACAACATTGTATGCGCGTTGGTCACAGAATGCCACATCGTGTCAGGCGGGCAAATACTATGACGGTGTGAACCATGTCACATGCCCAGCGGGCAAGTACTGTGACGGCACGGGCACTTCGGCGGTTGGCACATCTGGTTGTGCAGCGGATTGCCCTGCCCCTGGCACATCGAGTTCTGGTGCGACCACAAAACAGGACTGTTTCGTTGCGTGCCCTGCACCTGCGACAATCACAAACGGTCGTTTGGAAAATGCCCAGACACAGCAAAACTATGACGGGGCTGCATATCCAGCGTGTACCTATCATGCGGTCTGTGACACTGGCTATGTTGCCAAAGATGATTATACAACTGCACCAACGTGTATCTGGGGTGATGGCGCATGTCCAGAAAACTATTATTGCGATCCAGACCCAGTGGCATGTCCAGATGGTGGGCTTAGCAATGTTGGCGATTCTGACATAACACAGTGTTATAAACTGTATGATGATTATGACGGATTCCAGAACGGTACGGCATCAGCGATATGCTATTACCAGACCGCAACCACGGCATATGACCGTTGTCAGGTTCGTACGGTTAAAACGTGCGATGCAGGTTACTGGTATCAAAACCCAACAATGCCGGACGAATTCTTGTGCCGCAGTGTTCAAGACAAGTATTACAGTCCGAAACCGAATATTTATCAGACGGAATGTCCGGACAAGGCCAACCAATACGTCCACTCATCAGAAAATGCGGCATCTTATGTGAACTGCTATAAACAGTGCGTGTTGGATGTACCACATGCAACGACAGTGGCAGCGGTCAAGAACACGGTTTATGGTATCAGTGCCACACAATACGAAGCGTGTTCATTCAATGTGACGTGCGACACGGGTTATACGGTACGCAACAACAATACCGCCGCCCCATCGTGCCAAGCGAACGAGTACATAATCACGCTGGACAAGAATGGTGGCACGGGTTCTACACCTGCAAGCGTTACATGTACATTTGACAGTGGCGCATGCACATTGCCTGCGACCAGTGGCCTGAACCGCGCAGGTTACAGCGTAGATACAAAATGGTGTTCAACCAAGAATGGCGGCGCACCATGCTATGCGGCGGGCGAATCCATTGCTGAAAACATATCGGCAACTGGCACGGCACTTACGCTGTATGCGGTATGGACGCCACAGGTATACACGGTCAAGTTGGACAGCCGTAATGCAGACGTTGTTGCAGCACCAGACACAGTTTATCTGAAATATGCAACTGGCTGGTTCAAAAATGCAGCAGCAACCGACCCGATTATTGCGCTGACAACATTACCTTCAAAGGCGGCATGGTTCTTTACAGGATTCTATGACGCGGTTGACGGCGGCCAGCAGATTGTCGGTGCAGATGGCAAGTTTGGTACATCAGAGGCGGCGTTGACGATGGCAACACGGTCACCGGCCACAATCTATGCCAGATTAGAAGCCGGCACGGTAACGTGCGATGCGGGTACGTATTACACCGGCACGGGCCCAGATTGTACGGTTTGCCCAGCAAATAACTATTGCGAAGGCGGCACGTTCGGTGCGGATTCTGGGAATGTTGGCGGATTGGTGTCATGCCCTAACGGCGGTAAATCGCCAACCAGCGCGACATCGGCGGCGCAGTGCTACAAGGAAAATCTGGATACATACGTGTCAGAACACGGTCGTGGAACACAAACATGTAACTATGACACAGCGGCATCAGATTACACGGCGGATTGTCGCGATCGCAACATGACATCGTGCGATGCGGGTTATTGGTTGCGCGATACCGACAACCACACAAATCCAGATTGCGACAGTGTGGATGATGGCTACTGGTCGGCGACAGACGTACTGGCCCAGACGGCATGCCACGGATATACATCTGGTGGTGCAGTACATTCAAAGCCGAATGCGACCAAGGTTCAGGATTGCTATAAACAAGGTGTTGCGTATTCTGCGACCAAGGGCAGTGGTACACAGACGTGTTACTACTCGGTTGGCGAAGGCAACAGTGCGGTATATGGCAATGAGTGCTATGACATTACCATCAACAAGTGCAACAAGGGACATTGGCTGGCAGACAGCGCAGACATTGATTGCAGCGTCGCGGACTTTAATTACTACAGCGGTGCGGACGAAATTACACGTACGGCGTGCCCAGCGGGTGGAAAAACCCGTATCGACACCGCCGAAGCACCAGAGCAGTGCTATAAAGACGGTCAGCCATACACAGCAGATCATGGTGTTGGGTATCGCGTGTGCTTCTATACCAGTGGCGCGGGCGATGACGCCAGATATGATTCTGCGTGCGAAACACCAACAATGACCAAATGTACAAGCGGGTACTATTACAACATCGAAAAGAACAAGATGGATTGTATCGTTGTTGGTTATGGGTATTACAGCATGAACAATATCGACCGTGGCCAGTGCAAGCCAGACGGCACAACCAAGACCGAAACCAGCACATCCAGCGCGGATTGCTATATGGACGGATTGGCATGCGCCATCACCAATGGTAGCGGCACCCAGACATGTAACTATGATGCGGCGGCTGACGCCTATACGGCATCGTGCACGACATGTACAGTTACATCTTGCGACGAAGGGTTCTCGCAAGTGGGCAACGAATGTGTGAATTGTCCAGCCAACAGCGTTTGCAGCGACGGCACACAAAAAACATGCGCCGAACTGACCAATGGTGAATATCCATTGTCTGACGCAGGCACAACGGATGTTGCAATGTGCTATAAGAATTGCGCATTGGCAGATAATGCCGCGTCTATGTCCGGACGTGATTACCAAGGCGCACCAGACACATGTGCGATTAAACGTTGCGCAGCGGGATGGCATCTGGACAATGGCGTATGCGTACTGTGTCCAGAGGGCAGTTTCTGCGGCGATCCAGATAATCCGGATGTGCCAGATGTGAAATCGTGCCCAGCCGATTGGCCGTTGTCTGACAAGGGCGCACAGAGCCAGAATGATTGCTATCGCAAGTGCGAAGCATACGCAGTCGAAGGTGGCCAAGCCGTTCCAATCAATGAAAAGGCAAACTATCCAAAGGTTTGCGAATTCAAGGGTGTATCGGACAGTGGCAACCCATGTGAAATCGTGGACAACAAGTGTGTTGAAACATCGTGCAACGGGGACTTTGAAATGATAAACGGCAAATGCGAGCCATGTAATCGCGAGCACGCATTGACCTATCAAAAGGTTGGCAACTGTATCGTTGCGTCGTGTGAAGTGAACTATCACCCGAATGGTCAAAGTTGCGAATACGATGTTCAAGAATGCACAGCACCAAATGCGGTGTCCGCAGAAAAACGTTGGGACGCAAAACTGCAAGCATTCAGTGTATGCACCATCTTGGAATGCGATACAGGATTCCATATTTCGTCCAACGCGTGCGTATCTGACCAACAACCATGTACGGTTGAACACGGCACAGGTATCAAAGAATGGAATCACGTCACGAACCAGTGGGGCAAATGTGTACCAACGTATTGCGACGCCGGCTACACAAATGACCCAGATTTGGTTGACAGTCGCGATGCATCAAAACCTTGTGGCGTATGCCGTAACAAGTTTGCGGTTGATGGCGAAATCGCCGCCAGCAGTTACGTCCGCGGATGCGAAATTGCGTCGTGCATGTATCAGGGCGAGATGTATAATCTGGAAGACAATGAATGCAAACCAATTTGCAGTGTTGTCGGATACTCTGATGAAACTGGTACGGAAAAGTGGGATGCAACCCGCAAGAAGTGCGTACGTACATGTAACGCCGGATACACATCGTGGTAAAACAAAATAAACCGTCCAAGTGGACGGTTTATTTTTGCCATGGATTTTTCAGGCGCACCGCGCTAGAATACCACACATGAAAAAATACGATGTTATGATTATTGGTGCGGGCGCGTCAGGTATGGCGGCGGCGCATGCGGCACTGGCGCGTGGGCGCAGTGTGGCGGTGATTGATATGGGCAACGCCCCATTGCGCAAGGTTGCGGTGTCTGGTGGTGGACGGTGCAACTTCACAAATGCCGCGGCGGGACGCAATCGTTACTTTGGTGAAAATCCGGACTTTGTTCGCGGGCCGTTGGCACGCGTAACGTACAGCGATGTGTTGGACTGGGCGCGCGAACATAATATTGCATGGACAGAAAAAAGCGCAGGACAGTATTTCTGTGCCGATGGCGCAGGCGCGATTGTTGACGCATTGATGGCAGACGCACGTGGCGCAAAAATCATTCAAAATGACGCCGTAGAATCCGTTGATTTTACAGGCGACCAATTTATCATTCACGCTGCGTCTGGCGAATATGGGGCAACGTCTGTGATTGTGGCGACGGGCGGCACATCATTCCCGACACTGGGCACGTCTGACATTGGTTATAAAATTGCGAAACATTTTGGGCATAAAATAGTTCCTGTGCGCCCCGCCCTGTGCGCGATTGCAACAAGCGCGTTTCCAGACACACTGGCGGGTATATCATTGCCGGTTGAAATTACCATCGGCCGTGATGTGATTACAGATAATATGCTGTTCACACATGTTGGAATTGGCGGGCCGGCGGTGTATCGCGCGACTGTACGCAATTCAGACACGGATTGGATTATAAATCTGATGCCGGCGGTGAATACATTTGAAATATTGTCGCGTGCAAAGCACACCGATGGTCGAAAAAATATCGCCACAATTCTGGGCCAGCATATGCCCGCGCGCGTAGCCCAATGGATTGCGCGTGGCGACGTGCGTAACATTGCAGATATTCGTGATACAGACCTGCGCCAAATTGCGGAACGCACGCAACACATTGTTATTGCGCGCGATGCGTATAAATACCACGGTCTGCGCAGTGCAGAGGTTGTACGCGGCGGCATCGCCACAGACCAAATATCATCGCGCACCATGGAATCAAAATTGCGCAGCGGCCTGTTCTTTGCGGGCGAGGTTATTGATATCGCGGGCGACCTGGGCGGATTCAACCTGCATTGGGCATGGGCCAGCGGTACAATCGCCGGCGAAAACGCATAGTTTATGATTTTCACCCCTGAATACATACCTATTGTTCTGCGGGCGTATATTCCTGTATCATCGTGCCCAAGAGGCACAACATACCATGACAACACAAACATTGATTGCCGGCGACGGGACACGGTTGCGCTGTACATTATGGGATAATGTGCGACGCCCCATTGGCGTGGTTCAAATTATTCACGGCATGGACGAACACGTTGGACGATACGCACGATTTGCCCAATACATGAATCAGAACGGCTATATAGTTTTTGGCGATGATCATCGTGGTCACGGGCGCACCGCTGGCGGCGTGCAAAACATTGGTCGCGTGGGTTGCAGTACGGATTTGTTTATGGATATTGTTTCTGATGAATTGGCGATTTTGAAATACCTGAATCAAAAGTATAATTTACCTGTATTTGTGTTTGGCCACAGTTACGGCAGTTTTATTACCCAACGCATTATGCAAGAATCCGACTTGTGCGCGGCGGGCGTATGTATGTCGGGTTCGGCGCGATACCCGCGCAGCATACTGGGCATTGCCACGGTTGCGGCATGGATTGGTCAACGTGCGTTTGGTGCAAACGCACCCGCACGCGCCTTAGAATTATTTTTGCCAATACGCGGACGCCACGCCACACGATACCTGACACGAGATGCGCATCAGGTTGCCCTGCGCGACGCCGACCCGTTGCGTGCGAAATATTTTTCATACGGGTTTTATTATTCGCTGTTTCGTAACCTGATGCATTTGCCAATGGTGGCGAACCGCAAAATTCCGTTGCTGATTATCAGTGGCAATCGCGACATAGTCAGTATGAATGCCCGATTGGCACGGTCGCTGTATCGCGCGTATCAGGGCCAAAATATGAATAATTTGACACTGATTATTTACCCCCACGCGCGCCACGAATTACTGTTGGATACAAACTATGCCGATGTCCAGAATGATATTCTGGGGTTCTTTAATGGCGTGCTAAATCGACACTAGCATTGAACAATCTTTTTTGTTATAATTGACACCAAGGATTGGGTAAAATGTTTCGCAGTATATCGCGTGTATTTTTTGTGCTGATTTGCGCCAGTGGCGCAACTGTTGCGATGGCCGTGAACGAAAAGAATGATAAAGATACTACAATTGGCACAACTTGCCCTGTCAGGCGACCAAATGGCGTGGTAAATACAACGTATGCTGACAATTGTGAATCATACGCGTCCAAGGTTTGTTATGGCAATAATGGCGACGGTTTTGCCAATATATGTGTGGTGGGTTGCCAAACATGTCGCACTGGTTACAACCTGACGACAGCATCCGGCACCGCGGACGAAGCGGCATCATCTGACCTGTTCTTGACCCAATGTACATTTGAATACAAAACATGTAAAGAAATACAATGTAATAAAACATGCCTCGGCTTTCAGCAATGGAAATTGGCCAGCGAACGTGAAAATTACGAGAGTTCATATATCAGAAGATTAAATACAATCAAATGCACATGCGACACGATATACAGTTATAGATGTACGAACGGGTATTATAATGCTCTCAGTAATACCAACGCTGTGGTAAGCGACAAAAAAAATCTGCGTTGTGTTAAATGCCCACAAGTACCGGACAAAGGAGCATTGTCGTATGGAACGGCCAAAGCAGGATTTAACGCAGGCATTAGCAGTTGTTACACAGATAAAGGCGATTCATATTCGCACAAGGTACAAGAAGGAATAAAAACCAAAACTATTGGTAAATACAGATTGAGTGCTGATTGCTATTATAAATGAGAAAGCAAAATAGTCATACAATGTCCGCCCCGCGCGGGCATTTTTTATGATTGAACGCAGATTTCTGCGAATTTCAGCGGAATGATTTTTGCCAGTGCAGCTGGGGCAACCTCTACCTGATATCCGATTTTTCCCGCACTGAAAATAATTGTTTCAAAGTTATTTGCGGATGCGTCCACAACCGTCTGAAATTGTTTTTTCATACCAATTGGACTGCACCCACCATGGACATAGCCCGTCAATGGCAACAGTTCGCGCATTGGCAACATATCAATTGATTTTTCCCCAACCGCCAATGCGGCACGTTTCAAATCTAATTCCGCACACACAGGCAACATAAAAACATAATACTTGTTTGAACGTGCAACCGTTACCAGTGTTTTGAAAACCTGATGCGGATTTTGGTGCAATGCCGCCGCAACATCTGCGCCCGACAGTGCCGGCGTATCTGCATAGCAATAATGATTATACGGCGTTTTATGTGCGTCCAAAACGCGCATCACATTTGTTTTGTATTCGTTATTCTTCATACCCGATATTTTGCGCACAGGTGGGACGATTGTCAAATCTTTTGTGTTTGACTTGGGTGCGCAATTTATTATAAAATTTAATCATTCAGATGTAGGAAAAATGCAGCAATTCAAAATAAAATCTTGGGTGCAAAAAACTTGTGATTCCGTGGGTGATTACACGCTGCGTATGATGGAATATGCCCGTAACGGTTTACTGTTTTGTGGCGATGTTTTTGCCAGTGTTGGGCGCGCATTGCGTGGTCGTGCAATATTTCGCAGAATTGATTTGTGGTCTGAATTAGAAAAGGCAGGCATTCGCGCCGTGCCAATCGCCTGTTTAATCAGTTTTATGATTGGTGTCATTATCGCCTTTGTCGGTGTGATGCAGTTGGAAATGTTCGGCGCAGAAATTTATGTTGCCGCCCTGCTGGCGATTGCGACAACACGTATTTTGGGCGCGATTATGACGGGCATTATTATGTCGGGACGTACCGGCGCGGCATACGCCGCAGAAATCGGTTCTATGCAGGTAAATCAGGAAATTGATGCGTTGCGCACAATGGGTGTACGACCGATGGACTTCTTGGTATTGCCACGTGTGCTGGCGTTGACGATTACGATGCCGATATTAACAATTATTGCTGATATTGTTGGTATTCTGGGCGGGGCCTGCATTGCAATGATGCTGATGAATGTGTCCATGACAGAATATTGGAAAATGACATTTGAATGGATTACGTTCAACAACTTTGCAATCGGTGTGTTGCATGGATGGGTATACGGTTGGGTTATTGCTATTTGCGGTTGTTATTGTGGTCTGAACACGCAACGCAGTGCCGATGGCATTGGTCGCGCAACGACGCGTGCGGTGGTGTACAGTATTGTATGGTGTATCGTTGTCACGGCAATTCTGACACTGATATTTAATTGGTTGGATATATAAACGAAATGCGTAAAAACGGTGAACCTTTTATCACAGCGAAAAATCTGACCATTGCGTATGGTGCGCGGGTCATAGTGTCAAACATTGACTTTACCGTCAATCGTGGTGACATATTTGTCATTATGGGCGGCAGTGGCAGTGGTAAAAGCACGATTATGAAAACCCTGATTGGTCTGAAACAACCAGACAGCGGGGTTGTTATGGTTGGTAATACCGACCTGTGGCATACAGACAGCGAAAAGCGCAACAAAATCTTGGAAACATTTGGCATATCATTTCAATCGGGCGCGCTGTTTTCATCGATGACCGTTGGGGAAAATGTCGCCCTGCCCATGGAATTACAGACACAAATGTCGCCACAACAGATTGCGCATCGCGTGACAGAAAAACTGGCACTGGTGGGATTGGCCGATGCCCGCGATTTATACCCAACGGAAATCAGTGGTGGTATGGTAAAACGTGCGGCGTTGGCACGCGCACTGGCGTTAAATCCGGAAATCGTGTTTTTTGACGAACCGTCTGCGGGGCTGGACCCCATACGGTCAAAGCAACTGGACGATTTAATTGTGCAGATAAATCGTGCAGGCACAACGATTGTGATGGTTACGCACGAACTGGATTCAATTATGTCCATTGCAACAAATTCTATTTATCTGGATGCGACGACACATTCAATTACAGGGCGTGGCGCACCGCGAAAATTATTGGCAACAACAAAAAATCACGAAATTATTGAATTTTTAACACGTGGCAATACAAAGGGGAAAAAATGTTAAAACCAAATAAACGTGCGGTCGGCGCATTTATAATATCTGGACTGATTCTGGCCATCGCGGCATTGTTATTCTTTTTTGGCGGTCGCTTGATGCGAAATGAAATAACGCCTGTGCTGTTTTTCGAAGGGTCGGTCAGTGGGCTGTCGGTCGGTTCACAGGTGTATTTTCGTGGTGTTCCTGTGGGCAAGGTTGAAAAAATTCAACTGATGCCAAACAGCGAAGACAAAATTATCATTCCTGTGTACATCACATTTGACCCAAAGGTTATGACCAATGCAACCAAGGCCGCAGTGGATTCTGTGGGCGACACGACGTGGTTGGACATGTTGATTGCGCACGGACTGAAAGGGAAACTGCAAAGCCAGAGTGTTCTGACAGGACAAATGATGATTGAACTGGATTTTTATCCACAGTATCCGGCAAGATTCTTGGCTAAAAAGTATGGCATTGCAGATCCTGAAATTCCAACCATACCATCAATATTTGACGAACTGTCCCAGAATCTGCAAAAGATTCCATTGCAAGATATTTCAAATAACACCAATGCACTGTTGCAAAATCTGAACCAGACGATTCCAGAATTGTTGCAACAGACAACCACGGCGGTGGCGGGAATCAATCGCGTTATAAATTCGTTGGGCGAACCGGTGTCGACCAGCATTACTGATTTGAACAAAATGATTCGCGACGTCAGCGACGCCGCACAGGCGGTGTCACGGCTGAGTGATTACTTGGAACGTCACCCCGAAGCATTACTGAAAGGCAAAGGAGGTTATTGATGAACAGCAAAATTTTGATTGTATCCACCGCATGTTTGGCATTGACGGGTTGTTTCGGCGGCAACACCAGCCCACAATCGCGTTTTTACGGCCTGACAACGCCATATGTTGCGTCCCAGACACGTGGGCCGGCCACCATTACAAACATCGCCATTGATACGGTTTCTGTGCCGCAATCGGTTGCACGCCCCCAGATGGTTGTTCGTCATAATGATTCAACCGAAATCACACTGGCAGAATTTGACCGCTGGATTGAAAATCTGGACGCCGCACTGCCTGTTGTGATTTCTGAAAATATGAATATGTATGCTAAAAACATCAGTGCACGCCCGTCGCGCATTGGCACGCGCAAGGCCGCAAAATACAACGTGTCGGTCGAATTTGTGCGATTTGATACGGTTGAAAATGGTGATATCACAATGGCGGCGTGGTGGTTGATTACAAACGACCGTGGCGATGTGATAGTCCAGAAAAAGAATACATTCACCGCACCAACCCCGCACGATGCGTCAGGTGCGCCGGACTATGATGCAATCGTCGCCACACAGAGCAAGTTGATTGCAAAACTGTCCTATAAAATTGCCGATACAATTTCTGGTTTGAAATAAAAAGGTGCGCCATTTGGCGCACTATCTATTATCTATGCTCTATTATCTATGCTCTATTATCTAT
>ERZ1034710.477-NODE-477-length-11942-cov-7.953983_pt1 | contig 11942 bp, 9 predicted proteins | sample MGYA00520597_ERZ1034710 | MGnify/ENA primary metagenome ERZ1034710 (study PRJEB33766, sample SAMN09781714) | gut metagenome | biome: gut microbiome | host: Homo sapiens | place: Madagascar | study: EMG produced TPA metagenomics assembly of the PRJNA485056 data set... | reverse complement strand
ATATAATAAGGATGAAATGGTTTGGACTATTCATCCTTATTACTTAAAGCAGTATAATAACAGATGGTTCTTGTTAGGATGGAATGAAATGTACGACGACCTATCTATTGTACCGCTGGACAGAATTCAGTTGGTGGAACAGTCAGACAAGAAGTTCAGGCCCAATCGCAACGTGGATTTCGACCAGTACTTTAATAATATAATAGGAGTATCCATAGAAGAGAAAGCTGTTCCTACGGAAATTGTGCTCCAATTTTCCAAGGACAGGCTTCCTTACGTCCTTTCAAAACCACTTCATCATTCACAGAGTCTTGTTGATGAAGAGAAAGGCATTGTTGCAATTAAGGTAGTACCGAACAAGGAGTTGCTATCACAGATTTTATGGTTCGGGGATGATGTGGAAATCATCTCTCCTGGGGCCATTCGAGAACAAATATCTAAAAAAATCGAGTTGATGAGCAAAAAATATTTGGATGTGAAGCAAGATTGCACAACCTCGTGCTAATTTTGCAGCGTAAACAAAAAAACAAGCTTATGCTCACAAACAACGAACTCAACACAAAGGCTATCGTAGCCAAGTACACAACCGCAGTAAACGACCTTGCTAAAAAAGCAAGGGTTCATGAGGTGGATTATCCTATCTCCTCTTTGGAAATGGAAAGTTACTCCCCTCATCAGCAACTTATTGCCGCTTTATGGTATGCTCATGAGGGCTTCCCATCAGAGCATCCTTTCTGCGATACTCTGTCTCCCTATATGTCTTCCTTCAGAAAGTCTATTCTCACTGATGCAGAATTCTCTTTCCTCTTGGCTCACTATAGCGAGGTGATAGAGTACCTTTTCTCGATTCGCAAGGAATGGGATTTCGCGATTCTTGCAACAAATGACCTGCCGAAGGAGTTTGCCGAGTTGACTTCTTCTATCATTTCACTTGAAGAAGGTCAGACATTATACCTGCCTTCATGTGCTTATGGTGACTTGGCCATCATGTTCCCACAATGCAACATTGTAGGATTTGCTGAGAACGAAGCTGTTGCCACCTTTGCACAAATCCGTTTGAACGCAGCTGGTATAAAGGCCGACATCACATTTTATCCGTTAGACGTATCAGATACTACTGTTATACCTACGGATAAGGTAGATGCAATCATCTGTACAGCTATAAATCCCATAATTTACTCTGCCATTCAAGGACATACCTTGGGAGAGATGTACGATGCACTCAAGCCTGATGGGAAAATGATTGCAATTTGCTCCAACTTTGTTTTTTCCTCTTATAAGAAGGAAGAATCATTCCTAACACGCATCTACAACGACAAATCCGTAGATGCTGTTATACAACTTCCTAACAATGTGATGAAGGACACTGGTCTTGTCCCAACCCTTCTATGCATAAACAAGTCCCCTAAGCCCAAGGAGCACGAAGGCATTGTTATGTTCGACGCTTCCTTTGCTTCAAGCGGTGTCGGTATCAGCAAGAGTCTTAAGCGAATTGATGTCGATAGAGTTTTATTCGCCATCAAAAACGGAAATCTTCCGGAGTTTGAGAATATCATCCGCAAATTACCATACGACAAGATTGATGCATCGATATGGATGCCGAAGTTTTATCTTCTTGACAGAGGTATTACTTCTAATCGTCGCTTGTCTGATTTGGTAGAAATGGTTTCTGCTTCAAGAAAAGCTCCTGATGGCAGACACTACAGCTACTCTTTGACTGGGAGTCTTGCTACCTCTTTCAGGGATGCCAAACTTTCGATGGACAGAATTAGCGAAACTTCTCCTTCGGTCAAAGTTCCTGGGAGATACTATGTTTGCTTTGATGCAGAACCATGCATTTTCCTTTCACTCATAGGAGGAGAAGTGTATGTGGCATATTCAGAAGTCATGGACAAGGACGCATTTTATCGCGTGCGTCCAAATGTCATGTGCCTTAAAGTCAAGGATAATTTTTCTGTTGACTATGTTGCTGCGCTACTTTTGTCCAAAGAGATCAAGGAGCAGCTTACAGCACTGGCACCTGGTGCGGTTATCACTCGTCTGGACCCTCATCACTTATCAAAGATTGTAGTACCAGAACACAATAAGGAGCAAATGTCTTTGTTCCTGGAAGGTGTGCTTAAAGCATCATTGGATCAGCGAGAAAGAGAGATGCAGATAAAAAGTGAAGAATACGAACGTGGAGTGCGTTTGCGTAAACATGCTCTTACCCAGTCTGTATCTTCTTTATCCGCTTTGTTCAACCAATTGAACAAATGTAGACTCAGACAAGGTGGTGTCCTTCGCAACGAAGACTTAGTAAACCCTATCCTTAACAAGACTGTGGAAGAGGTTTTCGTAGCGCTGGCTTCCAAGATGGAAGTCATACAAAAGAAGTTAGCCCACATTGCCGACCCAGACTTCGACTTTGGAGAGGCTGTTAATATAGACCCGGAAGAGTTTATCCTTCATTATCTCACGACGAGAAAATCAGGTTGGGCAAACTATACAGGTGATGTATGTTGGGACGTGAGAGACACAACAAACAAGTGTAAGAGAGAACTACGCGACCCATTCGACAACACAGTTATACTCAATGTTGGCGATACACTTACATCATTTTCCTTTCCCAAGGACGCACTGGAGCATATTTTCGACAATATTGTTGCTAATGCTGCTGCACATGGCTTCACGGATGAGTCACGAACTGACTACAAGATCAGGTTTTCTTGGGAAAAGCAAGGTATGGACGTTCTGATAAATATCGAAAACAACGGAACGCCTATATCTAATGTGATTAATTCTGAAGACATTCTCAAATCTGGTTTCTCTACAAGGTTAAACCAGGATGGGCATGCAGGTTCAGGTGGCTATGAGATAGCCTCGATAATGAGAGATTACCACGGTGATGTGGAAGTGGTTTCTTGTCCTAACTCTGAGTTTCCTGTGAAATACGTTCTCCGATTTCATGAGACAAACATTATAGCATCGTTTGGTTTATAATTTTGGTGGGGGAGCAATCCCTCACCTATAAAACATTAAATATGGAAGAGAATCTTATCAAAATTCTGTGGGTTGAGAATGACCCTGAAGTATTAGAGGCATATCCAGGTGAAGCATATGAATATGGCCTTCATCTTGTTCCCTTCACGAACTGGGATGAAGCAGAGTTGGCGCTCAAAGAGGATTTTGAGCAGTGGTCTGCCATCATTCTGGATGCTAAATGTTGTCTTCATGCAGACAGCGCTGATAATGCAGCGGTATTTCTTACTAATGTATCGAATTCTATTACACTGCTTTGCAGGGGTAAAAAATTCATTCCTTGGTATGTGCTTTCTGGACAGGCGGAAGATAATATCAAAGACTTAATACCAGAATCCAGGAAGTCATGGGATGGCGACTGGAAAAAACCTTACTACGACAAGAACACAGACAGAGATATTCTTTATCATCGTATAAAGGATGCGTCACGAAAGTTCAAGTCTTCATGTATGAAGATACGTGAGATGTACAAAGAGGTCTTCGACGCAATTGACCACTTAAAGTTGCATGATGATGTTGATAATTACCTCACCGACCTTCTTGTTGAATTGCATTTCTTTGAACTGGACGATAAACACCTTAACGAGAACTACGAAAAGGTGCGCAAATGCATAGAATACATCTTCAGAAAGATGATAGAGATAGGGATGCTTCCTTATCAGAAGAAGATAAATCTGACATGGTCAAATAAAATTCTCAGCGGAATGCCTGTTTACGCCAAGGATAGAACAGAGGTTGCCAAAGGGGTGATTGCTGTTCTCCCTCAGATTCTACAGGATAATATAATTCACATGATACATACTGCAGGTTCTGCTCTTCATACAGATGAAGAGAAAGATACTGACACAAAGCATGTGAAAGAATATCTTTCAAGTGTTGGCAACAGCTCGTTCCTAATTAAGAGTTACGCGCTACAGATTTGCGACCTGATTCTCTGGCTTAATAACTTTGTAGAAGAGAACCCTGACAAGGAAGCTAATTCTCGCAATTGGGAAGTCTGGGACGAAAAGAAATTCAGATAATTCTTATGCAGATAATGAGAAGAACCTTCCTTCCGTAAGTTTTTACACGCCTGTAGAACTTGTCGGAATCTACCGCTCTTTTCTCGAAAGGGGAAAGTCAAATGGTGTCGTGTGGCTTCGAGGCATATACATTCAGCGACCTAACCAAAACGCACAGTGGTCTGCCTGTTTTGATGAATTGAGGGACGTTAGCTCCAACACTTCCGTCACCCTCAAAATTGCTCGTCAGGACAGAGCAAAGCTGAAGTCAAACAGCCTTGTTCAAGTAGGTGGCATCATTGAACTTAATCCATATACCAACGGTACTATCCAGATCGTTGTCAACGTCACAAGGTTTGAGATTGTCAAAGACCAGTTCGTCACCGAACAGGATTTGAAGCGTACAGAAATTCGCATAGCTAAATCCAAGAAGGGATTTAAGAATGTCGATGCAGTGCTTGAAGAAAAACTATTCAAGGATGAGCATCCAAAAGTGGCTCTCATCTTTGCATCTACTTCCATCACAATGCAGGACTTCAACGCTGGGGTAAATGCAGCTGCTGTGAAGATTGACTTCACAGAGCTGCGCCAGTCGTTTGGCAATGGCAGCACTTTTGCCCCTACGAACATATAATCAAACTATTATCTAATGACTATTGTCTATCTGTCTCGGCTGAAATCGTTATGCATGTCACCATGCCACCATGCGCCAAGGAAGGCGATGATGACACGAAAGACAAAGTAGATGATAATTATATCAACAAATTCGTTCATAAGCTTGATTTTTAGTGTGTTACTTAATACACATTAACTACGGGGATGCCCAAATAATTGGCTTTCTTGAAAGTGTAGTATGTTCCACCTTTCTCTCGTCCATCATAGAATGCTATGAGAAGGGAAGCATTTTCCACCATAAACTCGTTTCTATCAAGAAAGCATCTTGTATAATAGCGTTCTGATAGAATTAACACCTCGTCTGCCGAAGCTATCAAAGTAAGCATCCCGTGCAGAATAAACACAAAAAATTAAAGGCAAGTACCTGAATCCCAGATACTTGCCTTCTATAATGCTAATTTTCAGCACTTTCGTCTTATTCTTCCACAGCAGCCTGTGCCGCAGCAAGACGTGCGATAGGCACGCGGAACGGTGAGCAGCTGACATAGTTAAGGCCTACCTTGTGGCAGAACTTGACAGAAGAAGGTTCACCTCCGTGCTCACCACAAATACCACACTTGAGGTCAGGACGAGCTGAGCGGCCCTTCGTTACAGCCATTTCAATGAGCTGGCCGACACCATTCTGGTCGAGCACCTGGAATGGGTCTACCTTCAGGATCTTCTTATCGAGATATACTGGCAAGAAGCTGGCGATGTCATCGCGAGAGTAACCGAAGGTCATCTGGGTGAGGTCGTTCGTACCGAAGCTGAAATATTCTGCACGAGAAGCAATCTTGTCTGCTGTCAGGGCTGCACGCGGAATTTCAATCATCGTACCCACCTTGAACGGAATTTCAATGCCTTCCTCTGCAAACAAAGCAGCAGCTTCATCGCGGATCACCTTCTCCTGAGCTTCAAACTCGTAGAGAATACCTGTCAGAGGCACCATGATTTCAGGATGCGGATCAAGGCCTTCACGCTTCAAGTCGATGCAAGCACCGAGAATGGCGCGGGTCTGCATCTGCGTGATGCATGGATAGGTGTTACCCAAGCGGCAGCCACGGTGACCGAGCATCGGGTTGTGTTCGCAGAGACTTTCAACACGCTGGCGGATGTATTCAACGGTCACGTTCATGGCTTTGGCCATTTCTTCCTGTCCCTTCAAATCGTGTGGAACGAATTCGTGGAGAGGTGGGTCAAGCAAACGTACGTTCACAGGATATCCGTCCATGGCGCGGAAGATGCCCTTGAAGTCTTCCTTCTGGTAAGGAAGCAACTTGGCGAGGGCTTTCTTGCGTCCTTCAACATCTTCTGCGAGAATCATTTCGCGCATGGCAACAATCTTTTCGCTGTCGAAGAACATGTGTTCCGTGCGGCAAAGACCGATACCAACGGCACCAAACTTGCGAGCCACTTCTGCATCATGTGGAGTGTCGGCGTTTGTGCGCACCTGCAAGCGAGTGTACTTAGAGCAGAGATCCATCAAGTCAGCAAAATCGCCTGAGAGCTCTGCAGCCTGAGTTTTGATGGCCCCCTTATATACGCGTCCGTTCGTACCATTCAATGAGATGAAATCGCCTTCGCGGAGCAATACGCCGTCGATTTCAACGGTTTTGGCCTTGTAGTCAACATTGATGGCACCAGCACCGCTGACACAGCACTTACCCATACCGCGGGCAACCACTGCTGCGTGTGAGGTCATACCGCCACGTGCTGTCAGGATACCTTCAGCAACTGCCATACCTGCCAAGTCTTCAGGGCTTGTTTCGATTCTCACCAAAACAACCTTATGGCCATCGCCAGCCCATTTAGCAGCGTCTTCTGCGAAGAAAACAATCTGTCCGCAAGCGGCACCCGGGCTGGCCGGCAAACCGCGTGTCAGTTCTTTGGCCTGAGCCAGTGCTTCCTTGCTGAACACAGGGTGCAGCAATTCATCGAGCTTCTGTGGTTCGCAACGCTCGATGGCAGTCTTTTCGTCAATCATGCCCTGGTGCAAGAGGTCCATGGCAATTTTAACCATAGCGGCACCAGTTCGCTTACCGTTACGTGTCTGCAAGAACCAGAGTTTGCCTTCCTGGACAGTGAACTCCATATCCTGCATGTCGTGGTAGTGTTCTTCAAGGCTTGTCTGAATTGCATCAAGCTGCTTGTAGATTTCAGGCATAGCCTCTTCCATTGAAGGATATTTCTCCTTACGTTCAGCTTCGTCAATGCCCTGGAGAGCAGCCCATCTGCGGCTACCTTCCAAAGTGATCTGCTGCGGTGTGCGAATACCAGCCACAACGTCTTCACCCTGTGCGTTAACAAGCCATTCGCCGTTAAACAAGTCTTCACCAGTGGCAGCGTCACGACTGAAACAAACGCCAGTGGCAGAAGTGTTGCCCATGTTGCCAAACACCATTGCCATCACCGATACGGCCGTTCCCCACTCTGCAGGGATGCCTTCCATCTTACGGTAGAGGATGGCGCGTTCGTTCATCCATGAGTCGAACACAGCGCAAATGGCACCCCAAAGCTGTTCCATCGGATCTGTCGGAAACTCCTTGCCCGTGCCTTTGAGGATGGCCTCTTTGAAGAGCACAACGAGACGCTTGAGGTCTTCAACCTCCAACTCGTTGTCGAGCTTAACGCCCTTTTCTTTCTTGACCATTTCGATGATGGCCTCAAATGGGTCAACATCTTCTTTGTTGACAGGCTTCATGCCCAAAACAACGTCGCCATACATCTGAACGAAGCGGCGGTAAGCATCGTAAGCGAAGCGCGGATTGTTGGTTTTGCGGGCCAAACCTTCAACGACCTCATCGTTCAAACCAAGGTTCAAAATCGTGTCCATCATGCCAGGCATTGATGCACGTGCACCTGAACGAACCGACAAAAGAAGCGGATTTTCAACATCGCCAAATTTGGATGCCATCAATTCTTCAACGCCATGCAGCGCTTTTTCAACATCGGCACGCAACAATTCAACGACCTCCTGTTTGCCAATTTCATAGTAATCATTACAAGTGTCGGTCGTGATTGTGAAACCCGGAGGCACGGGTACGCCGATGAGATTCATCTCCGCTAAATTTGCTCCTTTACCTCCTAATTCGTTACGCATATCGGCACGGCCTTCAGCCTTTCCTGCGCCAAACGTATAAACTCTTTTTTTGTGTTCCATAGCGTATGGATAAATATATAAAGCGTAAATATATGTGAACTATTTCGCAAATTTAAAAAGTTATTTGAAATGTCCCAAATGTTTTTGCCTTTTTTTCTCTCACTTTTTTACCAGGCATTGCAAAAACGCCAATTACACCTACTTTAATTTAAAAACAGACCGTAGAATTATGTAGCGGCAAACAGAAAAAAATGCGCATACTGCGTTGCTGTATCCACGCCATGCAACTTTCGAGGCGTCATGCCCCCGTCACGCTGGAATCACCCCGACATCCCCAAAGAGAGAAAACAAGAAATTCCGAGAAGGTCATTTTTTGGCGTTGCACTTACAATGCAACCGAAAAAAAATCGTATATTTGCGCAATTAAAAATGGAAGAAGCAATGTTCAAAAGAAAAATCAGAAATTGGCGCATTCCACGTAATGGTGAAATAACCGAATTTGACAAAAAGATTTTAGCTTTTCAAAATAAAGGCGAACTTGTCCCCACCAGGGAGCTCGTCAAAACGCCGGAGCAGATTGAAGGCATACGGCGTTCTGGGGTCGTAAACACTGGTGTGCTCGACCTCATACAAAAGGAAATCCACGTCGGCATGTCCACGCTGGAAATCGACCAGATGGTGTATGACTACACCGTGGCCCACGGTGCCATCCCCGCTCCGCTCGGATATGAGGGATTCCCAAAAAGCGTGTGCACAAGCATCAATGAGGTGGTGTGCCACGGCATCCCCTCCGCAGATGAAATTCTGGAGGAGGGCGACATCATCAACGTCGATGTCTCAACCATCTTAGACGGATATTACAGCGACGCCTCGCGCATGTTCACCATCGGAAAAACGTCGCCGGAGAAAGAAGCGCTCGTCAGAGTTGCCAAGGAATGTCTTGAAATCGGCGCTGCCGCCGCCAAGCCCTGGGGCTTTGTGGGCGACATCGGCAAAGCCATTGAGAAACATGCCCGCAAAAACGGATTCAGCGTCGTCAGAGACCTCTGCGGACACGGCGTTGGATTGGAATTCCACGAGGATCCGGAGGTCGACCACTACAACACGCACCGCCACGGCATGCTGCTTGTGCCGGGCATGGTGTTCACCATTGAGCCGATGATTAACATGGGCGACTGGAATGTCTTCATTGACGAAGAAGACGGATGGACGGTCGTGACGGAAGACGAACTTCCATCGGCACAATGGGAACACACATTCCTGATGACGGAAAACGGACTGGAAATCCTGAGCGAATAAACAAGCAGGGGCTAAGTAATGGTATAAAAATAACTTGACCAATTTTGTGGAGTAAAGAATTATATCTTATGTTCTGTCAAAATTGCTCAACTTATTCTTTCACAATTACTAAACAATTCTGACCATCTACCAAGTATCTATTTTATGGATGTTTCCAAGAAGGATTTTCCGAAAAACCTGACTGGGAATTGCTGATTGGGAAAATCCAACTGACGCAAGGCATCGCACCAGAAATCCGCCCCACTCCACTGAATAATCAAGCAACAATCATGTCTGACCATCCAATAACCATATTAGCCATAGAGTCCAGCTGCGACGACACCTCTGCCGCTGTCATGCAAGACGGCGTGTTGCTCAGCAACGTGACGGCCAGCCAGGCCGTCCATGAGGCCTACGGAGGCGTTGTGCCCGAACTGGCCTCGCGTGCCCACCAACAAAACATCGTGCCGGTCGTTGACCAGGCACTCAAAAAGGCCAATGTCAAGAAGAGCGATCTCTCGGCCATCGCCGTGACGCTCGGCCCCGGACTGATGGGCTCTCTCCTCGTCGGCGTGTCGTTTGCCAAAGGCATGGCCATGGCGCTGGGCATCCCCCTGATAGAAGCCAACCACCTGCAGGGACACATCCTCGCGCATTTCATACACGAAAAAGACGAGCAGTTCACGCCCCCGCCCTACCCTTATCTCTGCCTACTGGTCAGCGGAGGAAATTCGCAGATTGTCAAAGTCTCTGCCTACAACAAGATGGAGATTCTCGGACAAACCATTGACGACGCCGCAGGCGAAGCCATCGACAAGTGCTCGAAAATCATGGGTATGGGATACCCCGGAGGGCCCATCATCGACAAGCTGGCAAGACAGGGAGACCCCAAGCGCTTCCAGTTTAGCAAACCGAACGTCGACGGGCTTGACTATAGTTTCAGCGGCCTGAAAACGTCTTTCCTCTATTTTCTCAAGAAGGAAATCAAAAACAATCCCAACTTCATCGAAGAAAATAAGGCCGACCTCGCTGCGTCGCTCGAAAAGACCGTCATTGACATCCTCATGAAGAAACTCGAAAAGGCGGTCAAGCAAACGGGCATCAACCACGTCGCCCTCTCGGGAGGCGTATCGGCCAACACGGGGCTGCGAAACGCTTTCAAAGCGAAGGAGGCCGCAGGAAAATGGCACATCTACATTCCGAAGTTCGGATACACAACCGACAACGCTGCCATGATTGCCATCACGGGCCACTACAAATTCCTGCACCAAGAGTTCTGCCCCATCAGCAAACCGGCCTACACACGAACCATCATTTAAAACAGGGTTGTTCTGGATTTCTCCAACAAACGCCCAAAACATAACCAGCCGAAGCTCCGTCCTTCCCAACTGGCAAACGCCACAAACGGACGACAGCAGGCTTAATAAAACGAAGAAATGGAATTAGATCTCAAACTCGTCAGCAAAGACATCAACGAAATTTTATGGCGCAACCATAAAACGCTCTCCACAGCTGAAAGCTGCACCGCAGGCCGAATCGCCAGCGTCATCACTGCCGTGCCAGGAAGTTCAAACTATTACAGAGGCGGACTCGTTTGCTACGCCGACGATGTCAAAGTGAACCTCCTCAAAGTCAGCAGCACAACGATTGATGAACAAACTGCCGTTTGCGAAGACGTGGTGCGCCAAATGGTCATCGGTGCCAATGAACTCTTCCACACCGACTATGCCGTTGCCATCAGCGGTTTTGCAGGACCTGGCGGACCCGACGGCGGAAAGAGCGGCGTCATTGTCGGCACCATCTGGATTGCCGTTGGAAACAGCGACAAAATCGAAACAATGATGATCGAGGAAGACAACGGACGCGACAAAAACTTGACTTCTGCCACCAAAGCGGCCATGCACATGCTTTTGGAATATCTGAAGGCCAACTGCGAAGACTGCGCTGCTGAATAACAGAACAGGTTTTCAGGATTCTGATTGCCTGCTCATACACAACTCATAATTGTAATGGAAAGGGGAACGCCTGCCAAGGTGTTCCCTTTTCTGATATACAGGCGTTCGAAATCAGTTATTTAGCAGATGCTCGATGAATAGGCGTGGTTTAGTAATGGCAAAAAAAACTTTTTACGAAGAGCGCACTCTGGAACGACCAAACTACTGACCATCCACAGCAGAAGCGCACCAGTTTTCCTTTCAAACGCTCGGAGCGAACCGACGTTTGGCCTCTGCCGGCAGAAAGGCTTCAACAAGCCGCATTCAAGCCTCTGCGCGAAAAAAGTCCTTATCCCAGGTCCACGAGACAGGCGTTCAAGCCTTTGTTTCATGATGCTTCAGAAAATTGCCGGAGGAGGAGACTTCGTGAAGAAGCAGATTTTGCGGGGGGACAGAAATCTTTCAAAACTTCTTCGTGATGAATCGCATCGTGAGGCTGTGGGATTTTTTTTTCAGAAGATTCTTTTGTTTTCAAGTTGTTTTGAGGCGGTCAATTCTAATCCCCCGCCGCCTGGGGGAGCATGCGTTGCAAAGTTAACACCTGGACAGCATAAAAACCAAATTTCGGCCGTGTTAAAAGGAGTATTTATCTGTTAAAAACATCACAATTATCTATTTATCAAGAGGTTACATTTGCGAAAATCGGGGAAAAATCTTCATTTTGAGGTGGTCACAAATGTCACATTTTGGGTGTCACATTTCGCATGACTTATTTTCGATGTTTACGCCCATAATCTGTTTAAAACGGGATTTTCAGGCAAAAATGTCACATGAGTTTCAGAGCGATTGACACTCTAAATGTGACATTTTTACGCCGTTAAAAATTTGTATTTCAACGTGTTAAATAACTTTTCTCAAATGTCACATTTGTCACATGTCACATTTCCTATACCT
>ERZ1034710.473-NODE-473-length-12035-cov-4.330718_pt1 | contig 12035 bp, 21 predicted proteins | sample MGYA00520597_ERZ1034710 | MGnify/ENA primary metagenome ERZ1034710 (study PRJEB33766, sample SAMN09781714) | gut metagenome | biome: gut microbiome | host: Homo sapiens | place: Madagascar | study: EMG produced TPA metagenomics assembly of the PRJNA485056 data set... | reverse complement strand
CCGGTCTGCGAAGATAGGCACGTTTTATTATGTATATTAATCAATAATTATATATATGAAACAAGAACACAAATTAGTTATTACTGTAAGCAAAACAGAGTTAATTAAAAAGCTTATTCTCCTTGCAAAGCTTGTAGATATGTATACAAGCGTTGATAGAGAAAATAGATCTTTAGTATTATCAACAGCACTAGATAAAGAAGATCGCAGCTTGGATTCTATTATTCTATTGAATAAAGAGATTACTAACGAAGACTCACTTGGTTGGGATTTCATTAAAGATGAAAAACTTAACGATATTGAACTTATAGTAAAATAATTATGGACAAAAACAAAATTCACAGTTTTATGGACAACCTTAATCTCTTATTAATAGGAGCTGTATTAGGTTGCTTTGTAGGTGCCTGCTTTATGTCAAATTACCATACAGGTAAGGGCAAAAATGCAGAGGAAAAAGTAAAAGCGTATGAACAGTACTACAAATGTACTGAGACGCTTTTAGATTCTCTCGATGGTACACGTAATCTTGACTTGATGGACACAGATCTAGCTACAGATTATGGTACTGATTATTTGGATGCAAAATCTAAGGTAGATGAACTAATTGCAAAGTAATATGTCTTGGATTCATGAGCGTAAGTATTATGAATAAATTCGAAAAAGATGAGCTCACAAACGACATCTGGTACTCATAAGAGATATAAGCCAGGTCAATTGCTTACGATAGATAACAAATTGTTTAGAGTAACGAAAAAGCCATTATGGGCACGTTGCTGTGAAGGATGTTATTTTCGTAAACGAATAACAGTTAACAAAGGTTGTGATACGTTTTGTCATTTTCTACCAGGAAATTGCAAATTTGTTTTAATAGTAAAGCATAAGGGTTGAGTTGCATCAACCCTAAGTGTTTAATGTAGCCGTAGGGAGTCCAAAGCCTCCAAAGGGAAACCGAATTACAGATGGAACACAAAGCTCAAGTATAGGTGAGAAGTAGTCCTATACAAGTAAACAATGTTTTAAATTATCAAAATTATGAACATTATCGAAGCATTAATGGGCAAAAAGTACCCACAGTTTAAGTCAGCAGTATATGCTGATAGTATTAAATCAGTTGTGACAGTATCTCGTACATTGTCACCTGATCATGTTGATCTTGATTCTCCAGGTTATGTAGAGAACAAGTTCAAGAAGCACATCCCAATTCTCGCATCAATTAGTGTTGTGAAGAACAAGGAGACAAATGAGCAGACTATCAATGTGACAGTTGAGGCTGTAGGTGCTTTTAACAGTATTGATAATCTCAACCATTTGGCAGCTATTGCTACAGGCATCAGTGAGATTGCAGAGGATAAACTCAGTGAGCCTGAGGTTATCAAGAACATTGGGCTGGATTGTAAACCATTCATTCATTTGTGCAATGAACCAGAAGAAGAGGGACACGAAGACGCGTAACCAGGCGGTTAAGCCACAATCAGCAAAGGGGAAACCTGATGCTGGATATCTTAACTATAAGGTTGTTGCTAAGGAGGGAGGATCTACAATGATTCTCTCTTCAGGGTTAAGTAAGGTCAATGCTAAGTCCCTTGAGAATACTTTGAGCAGTTATATTAATAACAAGCATTCAAATGTTCCAGGAGCTGGTAAGACAAGTGTTAAATTCATAACGATTCATTAAGTATGATTTATATTTTAATCAATGACGACAACAAAGTTTCTTTGAAGACTACAAATGGGATTACAGAAACAGAAATTGCAGCTACAATAGTAATAGAGGCAATGAGAAATCTCAAGAAACCAGAACCAAATGTTAAATCCAAACTTGTACTAGTAGGGTATGATCATGAACGCAAACTAGAAGCCGTAAAAGAGGTTAAAGAGAAACTAGGTTTAGGCTTAAAAGAAGCCAAAGACATTATTGATGAATGCGTTGGTAGAACAGTGGTCATGTTATCAACAGGATTGAAATCAAAAATGGATGTGCTCTTTAATAGATTTGATCCATCTATTGTACAAGTTAAAGTTATAGATGATAAAGAATGGCTGTAAAATTATACGAGAAGCCGGACAAACATGGTCCTGGCCCATTAATAGCGTTGGTTGTAATAATAATATTATTGCTTCTAACATCAAAGTGTCATGCGCAGCAAAAAGCAGCGATTGACACTATGGTTTGTAAGGTTGAATGTATTAAGCAAATAGTACAACAACCTAGTTCTAACGGTAAAACTGTTAAGTATCTAGCTGTATATGTTGATAAATCAGCAAAATTCTCAGAGGTTATTCCAATCTCTAAGGGTGTTGTAGACTATATCAATACATGCAAGCAATTCTCTATTGCGCCAAACATTGGTATAAGGTTAAGAAATGGTGTAATTACATCAATAGTGCGTTATAAAATTAAATTTGTAAAAAGATGAAATTCCAACCGCATGATATAGTACGCCGAATCTTACCAAGTGGAACAATGGTAGGTGGTTTAATGGTTGTAATAGCAAGTACACACAATAAGTATACTACTGTTAGAGACGCGGTAACAGGAAAATGTTATATATATAGATCAAATAGTCTTGAAAAAGCTGAAAGAACTATAAAAATTATGGTTAGCAAGGAAGATATGGAAAAGATAGAAGCTACAAAAGGAATTGGAGTGTTTTATCACGAAATATCTACAGTTTATGATAAACTATATGCTAACCCATCAAGATTTATATGTTTTGTATTAGCTAGTAAAGGTATTACTGTACGTAAAACATTCCAACTTGGAAAGGTATCAAGAGTATTGAGAAAAGTTGGAGAAATCCGCAAAGGTTACCAAATGGTCCCAATAAAACAGCCTATGTACAAATTACAATTAATAGGCGAACTATGAGTAAAAATCTTAGTCCTGGCAGAATCTACAAAATAAATGGCATTGTTGTTAGGGCTAAACGTCAAGCGACATGTGAAGGTTGTATCTTTGACAATCCATTCTCTTGTCCAAGAATAGTGGATTCAAAAAGAGAAATAACCTGCACATGTCGTGAAGATGGTATAATATTTATTAATCCATAACAACATGGCAAAACGTAGAAAGAATGGCCAGATGTCTGATAGCGAATTAGAAGTCAGGCGTCATCACGCATCTTTGCGCAGACTTAAAGCGCATTGTAATGATGTGAATGTAGAGTTAAAAGACTACGAATCTGCAAATCCTGATGATATGTGTGTACTGTCATTAGAAGATGTAGATTTAGGGTCGAGAAAAAGTTACTTAACAAACGACAACGATTCATGGTTTGTTAGCGAAGACAACTATGACGAAGTGTCTCAAATAGCATTATATCTATGAGAAAAGATTATTCAGAATTGATTGTCTCAATAATGCTGATATTCCTTTCTGGTTATCCTTTAATTGAGATACTGTCAAAAAGTTTAGTTATCAATCAAATTAGCAATTTTTCGTTGCTAATTATTGTAGGTTTGTTGATAATAGTTTTGATCTCCAGTATTATATATTTCATATCATATTGGATGGAGAAATTCGATTAGTTGCATTTCAAGGGGGCAGTTTATACTGTCCCCGAGATTTATTAGGTTCAAGGCCTACATAACAGTTCAAGTCTGTATAAAATCACAAGCTGAAGAGCTTTATACTTCTTTATCGTCACAGATGTTTGGCAGTTTCTAAGCCCGACGTAAAAGTAACGTGAAACTGCCATTTGGCACATTAGCTCAGCTGGTTAGAGCTGCAGTGACTGTATCAGGCTGCGTAAGTCATGGGTTCGAGTCCCATATGTGCTACATTGACTACTAGCAAAGACTAGTGCAATTCCTTGAGCTTAACAGGATAGTTAACATTTGTTGAATCTCTAATAAATTATCAAAATGAAGAGATTATTTGAAAAGCTTAGCATGTGCTTTATCATGCTTATTGTAGCTGCCGCAATGTCATCATGTGACTATGTGAAGCAGACAAAGAGCGAAATCAGACATGATGATTCGCTTATGGTGTCAAAAATGATGCAGGATATTGACAATCCTGTATTTGCCAACTACGCTGATGCTTTGGTGTATCAGAAAGCAGAAGGTAAATGGAGACATCAGGACTCTGTATTCTTCAGCATACCTGAAAAGGCTATGCAGAATGTTGTATCTGTCTTAGAAAAATCTGGGGAACCGGTGACTAAGATAAGTATAGCAAACGAGTTTGAAATGAACAAGCATGTGTATCTCAATCTTCCTGATAAACAGGGTCAATACAGTGCTATCGCTCCTCCTGATATCCCAAACGTGGAAACGGTTGACACTATTATCGACGGTAAGCATGTGCAGATCGTGCAGTCCTCCAGTACAAATATAACGACAAAGGAGGATTAGCTATGAAGCGATACATTATCATCTCTTATAATGGTGCTAATTTGAGCGCATCAGAAGTTATGGCAATGGCTTCACAGCTGAACGCGGTTAAACCCGATGTTAAAGATGTACATGCAGTTACAATGGATGAAAATGAGGTTAATTCCGTTATCATCCATCATGCAGAAGCCAAGAATGCTACAGAACTTTCTGTTGTAGAATCTGCATGCATCTACGTAAAAAAGAAGTTTGGCAAGTTTTTTGACTCAAAGATGAAGTTGCTGCTCGCGTTGTCAGAAGCTATAAATGATGAGCCTGGCAACGAATCTCTTACAAATGCTATCAAGGTTATATCTTGTGGCGTAAGTAAGAGAATGCGTGATTCTTACGGTATTTCTACCGATGTTGTTTGTGTATTCAAAATGGTCCAAAGTAACATGTAATTATGTGTAGAACACAACGTAATACTAAGAAAGTGTATCGTCCGCGTCACGCAGAAGCGAAGGCAAAAGCGTATAAGCGTGACAAGTTTCAGAACAAAATAAACATTCGCGATTATGTGGAAGATTCCAGTGTATACGACTAAAAAGGTGAAAGGCAAGATTGCCAAGACATTGGCATTCGAATCTAAGTATCCGAAAAAAGAGCAGGCAGAAAGTGCAAGGTATTCACTTATACGTATTGCAAACTGCGCTCATAGGGCTCCATGTGATATAACAATAAACTCAGATGGAGCCCAGCTCATTCAAAATCCATCTTGGAGTGTGGGTGAAATAGCATGTGTTAATTAATTTTATTTATAAACATTTAAAACATTATCAAAATGGCAAAAACAGAAAAAGGTGCTGCCAAAGAGCAGCAGAATGTATCAGCAGACAACGTTGTAGAAAAGTTGATGAAGGGAAACCTCGTCACAGACATCGCAGACAAGGCGGCAGAAGAAATCCGCCAGGACGAAGAGAAACGTAAGATTTCTCAGGTCAAGGAGATCGTCAAGTGTGCTGATTATCTCCGTATTAAGGAGCTTCTCAACGTCCGTAAGGACCGTGCGAAGGCAAAGATTACTCTTGATATCTTGAAGAAGCGTACAGAGCTGTTGGCTCGTCTTTTGGGCAAGAAGGAGGATGGTACCGCCGTTCCTGATGACCAGAAGATCACACCAAATCAGTTCCGTGATCTCTCAAGCAAGATTGATGAGGATCAGCGTAAACAGATGAACGAGCTGAACCAGGAATACGAGAAGCACGACAGCGAGTTGCGCACTAAGTATCCTAACAGCTGGTATTATGCCAACTATCAGTTCGATCGCCTGTAATTCTTCTTCTAGTACAAGTATCTTCGTATCACGTACATAGATTCTCAGGTACTAGAGATCCCGAGGGACAGTGTAGAGAAGGAATCTCAGAATGAATTAACATTCTCATCAAGTATCTTCGTATCACGATGGGAAGAAGAAATGTGAACCCACACAGTAAATTGGGACAGTAGATCAAACAATATGTTTTGTGCGTATCATTGTATCGGGGAGACTCAGGTAAAGAAGAGAAGTATTTACCAGAACCCTGCAAAATATATCAAAAATGCTGAATATAGCCCTCTAAGTATCTTCGTATCATGAGGATTCCTATATATTTTTAGCCATGTTTAAAGCGTTCTGAGGCATTATTATGTGTTAGTGGAGTAATTAACCACGAAGCTACAGAAAGTGTCTTAGAACGCAAATAAACCGGCTTAAATCGAATGTTCTGACTGATCATCGGAACATTTACAAGAATGTACAGTGTGTATGAAATAATCTGGCAAGACCGCGGTTCGACTCCGCGCATGTCCACCCTCCCCGCAGGAGTGTTCAAACTGAACAACAACCCAAGCATGTTGTAAAACTGCTTATAAGGGCATGTTCTGGCTTTGATTGTCAGAGGAGATAAATACGTTAAGCACTATACTATAAATTAAACGGCAATGTAAATAACATTGTAGACTATACTAACGTAGCGTAAGTTTAGTCTAGGTGATTCCTACCTAAGTGGAGAGAAGGATTTGGGGTTCGATTCCCCAACTTCTTCCTATTAGTTATGACAAAGGGATATAAAGCGATGATAAAGGACAGGTGTCCTTATGTCGTCAACCTCGCGTTTAAATGGTGTACAGAGTTTGGCAGATTATCTAATATAGGTAAAAAACCACATGAAAGAACTAAATATGCCGTAAAGACGCGATGGATAGACCGTGTATACCAAGAAAATGTAGCAATTTACAACACTGGAAGAGGAATACCTCGAACAGATGAAAAAGATTCTTCATTAAGAAAAGCTCTTGGAATACATGAGGGGTCTCAAAATTTTAATTTTGCAGACTCTATAAATTTAGAAGGAATTAACAAAACATTTAACTCTGGAGAACGAGCATTTTGGATATGGGTTAATAGCTGGGTAGTATGGTTCCAAGAGAACTATAAATACCTAGAAAACTATTATAACATATCATGTAAATGTGGTAATATGGCTTTATTTGATAAAGCGTTGTCAGAAAAAGCTAGTTTTCTAGATGAGTATTTTGAAGACTTTTCTAAATTTATTAAGAAAACATTTAATTAAACAAAAATAAAATGGAGTATTTCCCTAAAATGCTAATTTACAGAGCTAGTCTGTTAGGCTGCAAAGAAGAAGGTATAGAAAATGTGCTCAACTGGTTTCATAATCGTCTTAAAAAAGGCTTTACTTATGAAGCGCACATATTCTGTGCAGGAGACAGCCTAGACGAAAATTGTTTGTACGAATACTGTTGCAATGAACATTTGCGTAGAGTTGGTGATTGGATTATGAAAACTATAATCCTAAGCAATCCTATGAAGTTCAAAACGCTCACAACTCGTATGCGCATAGGTTCAGGACTACTTGAAAAAGTAGAAATGAAGACAGGAGGAAAAGATCTTAAGATCATCCTCTTTAACAATTTCGTCAACAACGTTTGGTCATTATATCGTCAAAAGATGGTATATGATCTTCCGTTTTATCAGGGGTAGGGTGAGAGAGATCTCCCCTACTCCACAATATGGAGTATCAGCGTATCACTCAATCTGAGATTGAGACCATAAAAGAAGCTCAAAAGGGAAATGAGCTTGCGTTTAATAAATTGTTTAACCGTTACAAAGAGTTTGTTGATAACGTACTCTTTTGTTACGTGAATGACATGGATGAAGCTAAAGATCTTACAAATGTTGTATTTCTTAAGGTTCACCAGAAACTCTCGACATTCACAGATTATTCGTCTTTTGGCGGATGGCTGAGAATTATAGCTAATCGAACAGCTATAGATTATCTACGAAAAGTAAAGGAAAAATCAATGGAATTAGGAGAAGATTCAGGCCGACTACCTGTTGAATTAACTAATTCTTCGGAAGAAGAAGATCTTGTCAATCTTCTTGAGTACGAATCTCTTCTAAAGGAGTTTGAAAAGCTCCCAAAGAAGACGCAGAAGATTTTTAATTTATTCTACGTGGAAGATCTTACAGTTGACGAGATTAGCAAAGTGCTAAAAATTCCTACAGGCACTATAAAAGCTGCGTTAAGTCGCACTCGTAGGAAGATTAAAAATAACTTAAAAGTTTAACAAAAATGACTTCACTTTTATTATTGATTCTCTCGATTTTTGTAGCTCTTGGTTTCGCAAGATACAATAAGAGCAACAAGTTGTTCTGGATCATTCTCGTAAGTCTCTTGCTTGGTTTTACTGGTAAGAGTATGGTCAACTATGCCTTTGTTGACCATAAAAGTGAAGCTAGTACAGTTAAATCTTCTACAACTCCCATGCTGGCACCGACGTGCTCATTTCAGGCTTTGGAACCCTCAGAGGGCGCCGGTACATGTGCCGAGACAAAACCAGCAGGTAAGGACACGATTGTAGTTGATACTGTTACTATGCTTAACTTGGGTGAAGACGAGCATCTAAACGTGCTCACTAAACCTCCACGAGATTGGTTAAAAACGAACTTTATATTCGACACTAGTTGAATCTAAGTTAGTTGCCCAGAAAAGTATTAAACGTTTTAAACAATTCTATTATGAAGAAAATTTTTCATGTAGGAAACAAAAAGGGTCTGCGTCGACTTATTCGTATGTTGGACCAGCAAGGCGTGAAGCATAATCTTACAAAGAAAACTAAGATTAACAAGCATTACGGTATCGAATTCTTTATTGAGAACGACAAGATACAGCTTGTGCCTCACGCAAAAATAACAGAGTTAATTAATGCTGCCAAAAAAGCAGCGTAGTATTTAACATTTTAAAACATTATCAAAATGGCTAACAAAAAAAATAAGGGCAATGTAAAAGTTGCTCAGAATAACAACAATGGTGGTAACGGTGCAAATGCAGCTGTTGAAGCTGCAGCTATGCTCACAACAACAGGCGGGTCAAGTATGGACCGTAACCATCAGGTAGACTTGTTGAAGATGGCTCATGAGCGTTTTTACTTGGATGAGAATGCTGCTGAGCATACAGGTTTCCCACAGGGAACCATCGACAAGCTCAATCATATCAATGCCCTCGGCATCGCTGTATGCGTATGTAATGAGGTCAAGTATGGTACTAGTGACTTTGCGGTCGTGATCCGTAAGGCTGCTCTTCCAGAGCTTACTGAAGCTTTGAAGGAGATTGGCGTAAGCTTCGATGAGACAAAGCTCTTGCCTTCAAACGACGATGCTGAAGCAGTTGAGGTTACAGCTGCAGCTGTGACAGTATCAGAGGAGACTGCAAAGAACCTTGATAAGGACGCTGCGGCTCGTGCGGCTACAGCTGGTAAGATCTTTGATCCTACAAAGATCAAGGACGAGGAAGAGCTCAAGAAGGCTCTCTCTGGCTTCCTGGCTATGAATCGTGATTCTAAGCTCATGGATAGCATCATGCAGTGTGTAAACTTCTATAAGGCATACCGTGCTATTGAAGCTAAGCGTGCTATCGAGTCTGCTGAGAAGACACTCAAGGAGACTAAGGATAAGCAGTATAAGGCTAATGCTGAGGCTGCTCTTGCTACCGCAAAGAACAATCTTGAGCATATCAACAACATGAGCTTCCATGACGTGTTTCGTGAGGTTGTCAACTTCACAGGTCGTGTCGGAACGCTTACTTATGGAATTGGCGCTCACCTCTTCAACGTTACCGCTTCGTCAGGATCTCCTGTATCTGCATTCTGCGAGCTTCGCGACCATGCTACAAACAAGGAGACCGGTGTATGCAAGTATACCGATGATCAGATTGCGGATGCTGTAAAGTGTCTTGTAATCATTGGCGCGGATGAGATTCGCTCTAAGAGCGAAACTATGCTTGAGGCTGAGAATAAACTTCCTGAGAAGGATCGTGTTAAGGAGCATATCGAGACAGCCAACAAGAACATCGCATTTGCCGACAAGGCTACTGCAGCAGTTCTTGCAGCGCCTGGTAGCTTCGTTGAGAGCTTGAAGCAGAACTTCTTGGATGGTAACAATTTCGCTAAGAAGACTGTTATCTCTATCAAGCGTGCATATTATCGTGATGTAGCTCCTGAGATGATGGCTAAGGTTAAGCCAGATTCTATGTTGGATAACGCCACCCAGTATGCAGGTATCATCTCTAACCTGTTCCGTAATCCTTCTGATCCACTTGTAGGTTATGCTAAGGAGAATATTATCGACTTGGCATTCAAGACCGACGAGGAGATCAAGGCTGAGGAAGAGGCTGCGACTAAGGCCGCTAAGGAGGCTGCTGACAAGAAGGCAGCTGAGGATAAGAAGAAGGCAGCTAAGGGTAAAGCCAAGGCTCAGGTAAAAAAATAATACGACCAATTAAGAAAGCTAGTTCACAACTAGTTGGTCGTGTTAAGAAAGCCTTCGATATCCAGTGGCAAAGTGAACACAAATAATTTAACTATCAAAGTATGAAAAAATTAGTAATTACGTTGTTAGGTGCAGCATTTCTTACGATTGGCATGAATATTGCAGATCTTAAGAATGCCCCCCTTCCAACGACAGTGCAAACAGTAGCAGCATCTACTGTTCAGCAACCAATAGACCATTTATTTGGTCAAGTAAAATGTGCTAATCCTGATACAGTCCATGATACCGTTACGGTAGAAAAGGCTGTACCTTGTAACCATAAACAACCGCCTGTAAAGACTGTTGTTAAAACAAAGATTGTAGAGAAGAAGGGCATCTCGTCTTTGCCACTTCTTTACATAGCTACACCTGTTGAGGGAGACGATGTAGCTTACACATACGATGTGCACAAAGTATGCGAATAACCTCTTGGGTATGGTAGTAAACACAAGAACCTACCATGCTTAACCAAGCTAAGTACATATAGTAGATCCCATTAGTCTACGTACGAACATAACTGGATCCGAGAATATGTTAACCCTGTCTTGCAGGGCGAGATCACTCAAAAGGTAGGATGAAATGTATCAAGCATTGAAACAGTTTGATATAGGTAGGAGTAGCGTTGTATCAGCTCCTATAATTGCACAGCTGGACTTGTGAGAACCGTCTGGAGACAAGCTGGATGAGGCTGAATGCACCTTAAAAAGATGCAGTGTAATTAGAAACGCATAAGTCCCAAGAAGGGCACAATGAACCGTATCGTAATTATATGTGATAATACTAAGCATATACAAACGTTACACGAGACGAACTATGTTGGTCCCCAGTAGGTGAACAGAATTGCATACATGGTATGGTGCATGGTGCTGGAAGAACCGAGGATATCCCAAACAACATAGAAGTATTATAGCTGTAGGTAGTGTTTCTAGTGTCCAAAGCTAGTATAAAGGCCGAAAAAAATTATCTAAGACGCAATATCGTGAGGATAATACTCACGGGACGTATGGTGAATACGTTGGCATATAGTCCTTGACGTTCGATTCGTCACAACTCCGTTGAAGGGGTGCCAGGGATGAGGTGTAAGACGTCTGAGTTCATGGTAGACCGCCAGGCTTTTCTTGTTTATGCGGTATATAAAAGTGAAACAAGCACAAGGGTTGGGCAGTCCCTTAATCGAAGCTCTACGGGAGTATCGTACGCGGGTGAAGATCGCGGTGAAAATCTATTCCAGTTATAATTAGGATGTTAGGCCATCCGAACTTATAGCCAATTTCCATGAAAATTAAATAGTTCATGAGACTATGATCGATGACTTCGTTACAGTCAAAGAAAATTGATGGAACGCTATCCTAGAATAAAAAATAGCAAAGTAGGTAGAAAGTTGATTCGAGATATATCCAGCCAGGATCATTTGACCTCCACTTTCATCCAAAACGATCTAAACTAATAGTCTATTTGTACTATGATATACAATATTATATAGTCTCTACAGAGTAGTAAGCTGGTATATTATATATGCGTATGTTGTATGCAATAAAGATATAGATTATGAAAATTTAGTGAGTTTAAAAGATAACATGTTTAACAAAAATTAATGTCCCTTCATAGAGAATATCTTACGTTGTAAGTAAGAACTTGAGGTGAAGAAATTGAGTGCCAACCGATATGCTAACCATGCTAAAGTATATTGCGCAACAGTATACGTAAACATAAAGGTTCGAAGCAATACAGGAAATTGATGGGCAGCTTATATCTATGTTGTAAAACGACTGTGTATATTATATGTGTATACTGGCTCTATACATGTATATTACGTTATAAGTGGGTGACAAGATGAAATGTATGGGTT
>ERZ1034710.471-NODE-471-length-12062-cov-104.788707_pt1 | contig 12062 bp, 24 predicted proteins | sample MGYA00520597_ERZ1034710 | MGnify/ENA primary metagenome ERZ1034710 (study PRJEB33766, sample SAMN09781714) | gut metagenome | biome: gut microbiome | host: Homo sapiens | place: Madagascar | study: EMG produced TPA metagenomics assembly of the PRJNA485056 data... | reverse complement strand
TGGTGGCCCTTGCTGGATTTGAACCAGCGACCTGGCGATTATGAGTCGCTCGCTCTCACCACTGAGCTAAAGGGCCGGGTCAAAAAATAATAATCAGATGAAAATCAATAATCAAGCCCTTGCCTGGATACATATCTGTCTGGCGGGAAGCCATAATAGCGGTGAAATACAGAAATAAAGTAGGACCAGCTTGAATAACCGCATTTTTCTGCTACAGCCTGTCCATATCCATGCCGGGAACATAACATATTCACAGCAACACGCATCCGCTCTTCCAGCAACAAGCGACTGAACATGTGCCCTTCATTTTTCAGTTTTATCTTTAACAAACTCTCACTCATATGCAGGCGTAACGCAATCGCACCAAGCGTCCAGCTTGCTGATATATCTGTCTGAATTATCGCCCTGACTTTGGCACTTATACTGGATAAACATCCACTTAAAAATAATAATATCCGTTCATCTGATTCAAACAGCGACAGGCATGCCATCATAAGAAACATATCCGTGGTATCTCCGGAAAATCTCTGGCTGGTAATTAAAGCCTCAGCCAACGCAGGGTTGTTGGGTTCCAGTGACAGATAAAGCGGAACGTCAGTCAGATGAGTTCTTGTCAGCTTATGCTGAATTTCCAGATATTGACTTACTATGGAATGGTTTATATCGAAAATTTTAACTTTGCCATAATGCATAAGGAAAAGCGCCCTGATGCATTTGGTGGCCAGAACGACTGAGCCGGGCTTAAGTGACAACGTATCCTTTTCAAGAAAAATATTAATTGGGGAGCAAACCATGATAACTGAACAGACAACAACCATTATAATTTTACTTTCATTAGCAATTGGTTAGTTCAATTATAGCCCCAAAAGGTAAATTATCATCAACACATAAGCAAAGGACTGACAGGTGCCGCTAACACCCACCAGCCGCCCATTTACCACAAATAAAAAAGCCTTCAGGACTGAAGGCGTCTGTAACAACCGCACTGATAGTCTGCCAGACCCGCCATAACAAGCTGGGTCAGTATTAACTGGCAGCGTTCGCGTGAAAGGTAAGTATTCTGCGCAATCTCCCCGACTGTCGCCGGTTCGGTGACGCTTAATTCATCAAACACAACTCTGGCGGTTTCTGTCATATCCTGCTGTTTCAGCATGTCTTTTTACCCTTTCCGGTTAACGTGACACACCAATAACTCTTGCCGAAAAAGCCAGCAAGCTGAAAGACCTGTATTAATAACTACCAGCACATTTAACGCACTGCGCTACTTTGCGGGCACAAAAAACCCGCTCAGAGGCGGGGTCAAGCTATGCGGCGAAATAACCACTCTTAACAGCATACCTGATTTTTTACGTACGTAAATGCTTTGCCGTGCATATTTTTCATGCAAATGTCACGTCCTGCTATTTTTCAGTCTTATAAATTTAAAACCATAGAAAAAATCAATTATGTTTTAAAAATGGATAGGTAAAGAATAACAAGTGACACAGATTCAAACCAAAATGGAAAAGGGTGGCAACCCACAAACGCCCACTCCACATCCATGACAATCCATACACAACACCAGATAACGTGGCAAATAATACAAGTAAAGCACCACCTGAATAGTGATAAAAACCAAACAACAAAGCCGCCACAATTAATGCAACCAATGGAGACGTTACTTCTGATAGCCGTGATTGAATATACCCTCTAAATAATGATTCCTCTGCCAGAGACACAAAAAACAAATTAGCCAATATAAACTCTGGCAACCACTCAGGAAAATGAATCTCTGGCTTTAATCCACCAAAAAAAACAGCCAAAAACAGGATAAGAGGAACAGAGAGCGACAGAGCCCCCCACTTCCACAAAGACACTTCTGATTTTACTTCTTTTTTAAACAAAGAAGATGTACACAGGACTAACAAAAATGGCACCAGCGCTTTATCAAAATTAAAATACATTGTATAGGGAGTACTTTGAGGGCCAACAGTAACAGAATTTAGCACTACAGGATTGTGAAACCCTGGCCATAGATGGAAAGATAATGCTATGGCTGATAAAACTATGCCAACTTCATATATAGATTTAGCCCAGGCGTTATATTTCCAGTTGAACTTCAAAATAATAAAAAAAACGATTGTAGCAACAAAAAATAACACCGACCAATCAATAATATCATTAAGCACAGCCAGGACAACAGACACCGTCAACAATGAAAAAGCCACTACCTTATGCCAACTGAGAGTTGACAGTGACAGTACTAACACAATCCACATAAGCACTCCTTTTATTTAATGATGAAGATTGATTATCAATATTTTCAATTCACCAGGCAACATTTTATCTACCTTCCACAATACATGACCATCAAAAAATAAACATGTTAATTATAAACACAGAAAACATAACCCTCATCACTATATATCCCTACCGCATATCCATATCTAACCGGACATTCAGAGCCATAAGCATTCCTTCAATAATACCTTCCGCTTTATAAAGCCTTTTACCAATAAGCCCATCAGAACATCTATGCTTACGTGCAAGAGCCATAAATGTCATTCCACCTACGTAATAATCCACCAACAAATCGTGCAAATACTGATTATTCTTGTTTAATCGTGCCATACAACCACAAATTATCATGGCGTCATCATCAGAACACTGAGGACGTGATTTCACTTTAGTCGGGATTAATCCTTTAAAACCAGCAGCTATCGAGGGCCATGTTACATCTTCATGATTATTTGCTGCCCATGCCCCCCATCGCTCAAGAACCATCTGGATATCACGCGCCATCGTTACCACCTCTGATTTCGTAAATCTTCACGCCCAGCCGTCCACCTGGCACAGGCTGACCGCGCACAATATTGATTTCATCAAACTGCTCGTCATCAATGAGCACTTCCGCATGCGTCAGCGCATCCAGCGGTGCTTTCAGAATGTTGTCCAGGTCACGGCGGCGCTTATCCGGTGGTTCTGCAATAATTTTTATTGCCAGCCGTCCGGACAGGCTTAATTTCAGCCGCTGCTGGCGAACAATAAGCGCCACAGCCCGGCGATAACGCTCACCGGCTTTTGATACAAAATATGTGCTGCCACGACGTCGCCAGTAGGTGTTCACCGTCGGCGGGTAAGGCAAAACAAACTCTATACGCATCAGTAACCTCTTTTACCCGAGCACGCCGGTTGCAAAAGCGTGATCAAGAAAACGAAAAATTAAATCAACCTGGGAACCATGCTTTTCTTCGAACGCCAGCGGATCCGCATGAAGCTCGTTGTGATGCTCCCGACACAGCGGTAGCGTGAAAATATCGTGGGATTTTGTTCCCATTCCACCCTGACCATGACCAATCAGATGATGAGGATCGTCCGCTGGCTTACCACAACACGCACACGGCTGTGTCTTTACCCAGCGTGTGTATTTCTCATTTACCCAGCGGCGACGTTTAGGTCGTTTCATGAAGGATTCCGGAGACTCCGGATCAACGGCAATGCTGACCACCGTCTTTTCCTGTGGTGGGTTCTGTTGCTGGTGGGTGTGAGGCGGTAGCGCAATATTTTTTGTGCGCTGCTTCAGTATGCTGGTGGCGGTCTGTTCTCCCGGTATGATGTCGCTTTCACGGTATACGGAGCGGATTTTTTCCGCCGGTAATCCCAGAGAACGACGCGATACTGCCTCAGGTAATGCGTCCACCACCTGATTGCAGACTGCCCACCAGGATAATTCAGCCAGCGATAATTCCCGTTCCTGTATGCCATTCATTGCGTGGCGGATGACGTCAATCATCCATGCTGACAGGTTTTGTTGAGCAAGTTGCTCAAGTGATTCGGATGTCTGGTCGCGCAGCTGGTTGTCGCAGTGCCAGCACAACACCATCGCGCCGGTACCGTAACGATGTATGACAGTTTCGCTGTGATGATAATCACCATGAGGCTACTGGCAGGATTTAACGTGACGTAATAACCAGTCAGACAGTGCACCAGCGCCACCAGCAGCACGAATCACACGCTCATTGCTGAAAAATGGCAGTAATGATTTATCTTCCGCCAGCGGCTGGCGAACGGCAGGAACGACCCCGGACGGCAGATTACGCATGCTTTTCGGTTCAGACTCCACCAGCACCCTGCCGCCATGAAATACCCGCATGGATTCACGGCCTGGCTTAACGATAACCAGACCGAGTTCCGGTACCAGAACAGGTCGAAGTAATACCCGCACATTACCTCCAGATCCGTTGCTGGAATGTGCGGGACGGACGCGGTGGCCGTTCGGAGTAAGGGAGCCTGACGGAGATTATCCAGTGACGGTAGTCGAGGCTAAGGGCTTTTTTAACCTCGCATCCGCGCCTGCGGTAACACTGAATGAGCCATTCGGCCTGTTCTTCAGTGCATGGGGGATGCTGGTACCAGTCAGATTTGAATGCGTGAAAACACCGTCCGCGCCTGCTGGCAAAGACGGCAGAATCATCAGAATTGTATAATTTGGTATCGTGCGCCATCGGTTGTCTCTGCTGGCGCAGCAGGTGCCAGTTGTTCAGGCTGGCGTGCGAATTGTAAACCAGAACGACCAGAAAAAACAAAACCCGCCGAAGCGGGTTAAGTGCGGGTGCGTTGAGGATGCCTGATTCATCAGAGGTGGCGAGGGATTTCTCCCCCGCCGGGTCTCTTACTCCTCAGGTTCGTAAGCTGTGAAGACAGCGACCTCCGTCTGGCCGGTTCGGATTCGTACCTCGCAGAGGTCTTTCCTCGTTACCAGTGCCGTCACTATGACGGTTAAACAGATGACGATCAGGGCGATTAACATCGCCTTTTGCTGCTTCATAGCCTGCTTCTCCTTGCCTTTCGGCACGTAAGAGGCTAACCTACGTTTGTGAAGCATAGATTGGGCCTCAGATTAATGTTAAGCGTCTTGCAGGACGCGTAATGTTAACTGGGGCTTTTCTCTGTCTGCCTTACGGTGGCATGCCCGAGGCAGACAGCCTCAAGCACCCGCAGCAATTCTACTTAACTCTCGCTTTACCGCAAACCGTTTTTACCCGATATGGGAATTCCCATATCGTAATGAATTCAGTTCCCTAGTCGATCCATCAAAAACACAACCAGGCAGTAAACGCCCACAACAGCAACAACAGCCAGCGCACCTTCCATTGCCAGTGATATATCATCCGACATATTCCCTCCTTTGGTGTTAATCCCGGCGAACGTTTTTACCCTCACCGACAAATAACATATACTAAAAAAGCGATAGCCATAGCAACGCCTGTAATTGCAAATGCTTCAGGCCAGTTCATTGGCGCACCTCCTGCGGCGGTTCTGGTAGAGGCATCCAGTGTGATGGTATCCACGACGCACCAGGTATTATCCACCCATCATTAGCGTCAGGATGCCCCGGGATGTAAGTCGCCCATTTCATTCGCCAGTCACCTTTCCTGCCAAAATCCCTGGCAACAAGAACGGCTGTTTTGGTATCCGGCATTCGCTCACTACAGCTTATCCAACTATCCGGAGTTACCGGATAGTTGCCCGATAGTGCATTCTGCTCCAGTGATGCTTTTACAAACCACGCTGCCTGAACTATAACGCCATGAATCCAGCGCAAATCAGCATCGCGATCTTTCTTTTTCATCTTTTCGCCACTTAAGGCCTTGCTTATGTGGCTGCGTGCCAGGTCTTCATGTAATTCCTTCGCCTCCTCAATGGTGAAACCACCAGGCAGAAGAGCCGGAGTTACCGGAGAGCTGGTTGACGCTTCCGGGATTTTCCGAAAATTATTGGTTGACGAATCTTTATTTTCCCGAAAGTTTCCGGACTGAAACATGGCTTCGCGGCAATCGTTCCAGCCTGTAGCGTATGCAGCCGCTTTGCTGCTGCCTTCAACTGGCGCATCCTGCCAATACATTTCTTCCGGCACTATCGGCGCTGGAGGGGCGGCAAATAGATATCCGCCAAAGTCAGGAAGCTCTCTAATGGCCTGTACAAATTTTTGTTTGCCTACGTCAACCCCTAATGGGTAATGAGCTATAATCTTTGCCACCGGCTCTGCTTCCAGCGATGCCAGCGCAATCCGTGCCAGTTCCATTTGTTCACCACGGGTAAGCCCGTTTTCAAGCGGATTTTTAATGAACAATTCAATACGTTCTTTGGTAATAGTGGTCATGTGTTACTCCTTAACCCGCAGTGCTTTCAACTGATGAGGGGAACAAAATCTTTTCATCAAACCCTGCATTCATATCATGAACAGCAACACACCAATCCATCGACGAACGATTATCAAGAGCCTCCATGATTTCATCCATGCGGCGTAGGTCATACAGGTAAATGCTTTTATCGCCAATGGTGTAAAAGCCAATTTTTTTCGGTGATGGACAGCGATCAAGAACTTCCTGTAATTCGTTCAACCATGCCCGTTCTTTTTTTGTCAAAGTTGCCATATCAGTTTTCCTTATACGGATTAATTTTATTGTGCAGTGTGTTGAATGACGCCCATACCACGTCGTTATACAATTCAATAACTGGCTCAATTATTTTTCCGATTATCCAGACTAGGATTAACGGGGATATCGGTATCATCAACACGATAAACAGAATGAGAAACAGAAATTCTGTTGTTCTACTCTTTCGCGGATATTTTTTCTAAATAATGTGACCATTCATTACCGCCCTTTCGGGCGGCCTCCTGACATTAATCGTTGTGATAACTCATAGCTTCATTTGCAGCATCAACTGGATCAACCTCCCTCCAGCAATAATTTGGGTCGGCTCCTTCAGGCGTCCACGGTTCTAATTCATTTTTTGCCGCATTCTCATCGCCAGTAATTTTAAAAATCTGCTCAGAGAATTTTCTTGCCCACTCGTTATATTTTTCCGCATTAATGGCTTTCTGTGTATTTAACATAAATACACCTCCAGTTAAGGATTAGATTTTATTTACAGCGCTAAATTTATTTATTCAGTTCTGGATTTTGTCACCCTGCGTATCCGCGCTTTCGCGTTACGCTCAATCTGAATTAACTTTTCTATATTTTTCCGCCTTTCCTGTTCCTCCTGGCGCAATAGCTTTACATCATCTGCCAGCCTAGTTTCTCTTTTCGCCACAGAGAGCATCCAGTCAAATGGCTCCACAACTGCACCGCAGATTTTACAGCGGACCTGACGCTCTTTTTCGTCAACCCGGACAGAGGCGTGATGACAATATGGTCTTTCCGATGGCTCATAAAGAAAATTAACCTGATTACGAGGGTCATCCTCTTTTACCGGAAATAAAACGATATTGCTTAACTCATCCTCTGGTTTTATTTCCATGCTCCTCTCCTTTGATGCGAATGCCAGCGACGCGTAATGCGTGTTCTAGGTCAATCAGGTAAAGCCAACTGCCATTTTCTTTAGGTATCATGACATGTCGCTCATCTGCATTTATCGGGTGTCCATATCGAAGGTCGTAGCGAGTCGGTAATTGAACTTCCCGCGCATCCAGTTCAGCAATACGCTTGCTCCCATCAGAGATAACGCCTTCGTAATACTCACGCTGCTCGTTGAGTTGTGATTTTGCTTCTTCCAGTCCATCCAGCAAACCAGCGATAATATCCGCTTCCCGATGACGGATATGACGCTTAAACGCAGCAAGAGCCGCATCACAATCCCGTTCAGCATTTGGGCTGTCCGGGGTAGCCTGATACCACGCCAGCGTCGACTGATAGTTTTGTGCTGCCTCACGAAGCGCCTCATAGTTAACCTCTCTCATTGAGCCACCTCCTGATAAATCACCGCATGCCCCAGTTTCTCCGCCAGTGCCAGCTCTGCCTTAGCGCCCGCTGACCGCTGCCAGCCATTCAGCATGTAAATCGCATCCACACAACGAATCATTGCCATGCAAATATCCATGTAGTGCGGCTGTGTCAGCCCGTCCGGAAGTACTGCCGGGTTTAAGACGGTATGCCCTTCCCGTTTCAGTTCCTCTTCCACCTTGTGAAATGCCTCACGGTTGAAATTTTCATATCCCGTCATTGGACCGGCAATATAAACTCTCACCCTCACTCCATCACCTCCTGAAAGTTTCCCCGATAGAACGCCAGCACACGCTGCATAACTTCGCTCCTCCTGCTCTCACGACAAATTATGTTCTGGTGCCTGTCGTAGCGGCGTATTTCGCCGTCTGGTAACGACCAGATAAGGTCCGGATCAACCACTGCAGGTTTCTTCAGCTTTGCCCTTGAGAGCTTTTTACGGGTATTTTGCCAGTCCTTACGCGCCTGTTCAGACGGGAATAACCCGTAACCAGAGTTGTATACATCGCCACTGGCAACCAGCTCTCTGGCCAGAACGCTCATCAGATATCTTGTTGCCCCAGTTTTAGCTTCCAGTTGTCGTAACGTCTCGCGCCCACTCTGGCGTACGAGTTCAAGAGCCTGCCCTTTAATTTTTTCCCGCTCTTCTTGTGTAAAAACTTTTGCCACAAGCCCTCCTGAAAATTACCTCATGACCAGAAATTAACACTTACCCCCTGAAGCCCGGCGGAATTTCGTTATCCGGTTCAGAAATATGATTCACGCAACGCTGGTTGTTCGTGCCGCTTACCGGGAGCAACCAGGGGTTTTCAAAATTCCGGTCCGGCCCAAAAAACGTCGTCGCTCGCTGAACAAATTCCGTTCCCGTTTTCCCGGTCGCCGCCAGGTATCTCGCGTAACGCCTCACACCATCCAGCATGGCCTCTGGTGGCACCCCCTCGCGTAATCTGGCCTTCCAGGCACTGAAAGCGGATTTCTTCGGGTTTGCCCCAGCACGCAACGGGTACTCCCGCCAGACCTGTTCGAACACATCCGGATAATCCACTCGTCCCACAGACTGACCGGTGTTTTCCGGGACTACCCGATCGGCTTCCCGCTGAATGGCGGAATCGGCTTCAGGCTGCTGAAGTTGGTGTGATTGCTCCTGCCTTGCGGTCATCACCTGCTGCACAGCGCCCGAATCGGCTTTCAGCGCATACGCTGAATCGGCTTCCGGTGTCGTGCCTGCTGGCTGACCAGGATTGACGGTCTGAACATCCCCTGCCTGGTTCGTGGCGTTTTTTACGCCATGGACCATAGTGTTTTGATCTTCTTGATCTGTATCTTTATCTGTATCTTTATCTGTCGTGACTCGTCGTGACATGTGCGTGACATTTCGTGACGCGCCGTGACAATCGCCATTTTGTTCCCGCTTTCTTTCCCTCTCTCGCTGCGCCCTCTTGCGCTCTGCCGGAGATTTTGCGGTTTGCGAAATATTGCCGTTGTCCTCTTTCAGCACCTGGCGTTTTTCCCATCCAGTGATTAAATCACCATCAAGTACCCGCCCCTGCATCGTCTGCAAAATTGAATCAATTACCTCTTCTGTCACGTCGAGCGCACTTGCCAAATCTTCTGTCGTGACATCAATGTGACCTCGCGTGACATTTCGTGACGCGCTCACCAGGAGGTGGATATACACTGCCATCACTGTTGCAATTGGCTGCCCTGACACCCTGGCAATTGTTCGCCACTTAGGGTCATTTGGCATGTCATGCCATAATCTGAGCCAGGCGTTAGCCATACTCACCTCTTCTGATACCGAATCTTTTTACTCACGAGTTGCCGGAAGCGATTCGATATGGCTATTGTCAGTCAATGAACTGCCACAGCATTTCCTGCCGGGCCACCACGGTTCATCTGATTGAAACCGGCGATTGCCACTGCTACAAAATCATCAGCGTCTCTCACCAGTCGCTCCCGCGTCTCCACCAGCTCCCGAAAATAAGCTGAACTGTGGCTGCGCATTCTGGCCACCAGCAAAGGTGGCATTGCCTTTTCGATCGCTGGTAACAACGCCTGAATTTTTTCAACTGCATCAGGGGTGTCTTTCTCTACCCAGCGGAAAATTTTCTGGGTATTACGGGCTAGGGCTTCCGGATGGCTGTCGTCATACAGTTCCGGGAACGTCATTCCCAGCTCGAAATACGCTTTGGTAATTTTCGCAGCCGGTACTTTTTCGCCGTCCGGATGCGCCCAGACATTCATCGCCATGCGGATGTGTTCATGCTTGATTTTCATGAATCATTCTTTCCTTCGTTTGAGGTGCTATCCTGCTTCTTGTAAAGTTCTGGGTTGTATTTCAATTCACCGTTAGTAATTTCATCCAGTTCCATTGCGCGAAGTTTGGGAATAACTGCTTTCCACCGCACAACAGCCACATGTGAAATTCCAAGAGCCTCAGCTACTAGTCGCTTTTTTTTGAAATAGCGCAGAACATCATCTTTGAACATAAAACTCTCCTGTTATTTCGAGTAGAAGGGTAACAATAGTTACATAACAATGTCAACCATAGCAACATCACTTGGTAGTAACATTGGTTACATGAAAAACACTATCAGCGAACGTATTCGGAATCGTCGAAAAGACGTTGGATTAACCCAACAGCAGGTTGCGAAAGCAATCGGCATATCTCGTGTATCCGTAACAAAATGGGAAAATGGCTCTTCAAAACCTGACGGTGAGAATTTGTATCTACTGTCAAAATTGCTTTCCAAATCTCCTGAATGGATTCTTTATGGAAAGGACGGTCACGATAAAGCCGATGATCTGCGTCTGAATCAGTACCCTTACATTAGTGACAACATCGCCCGGTTGCCCGTTTTAACGTGGGAACAGGCTGGTTATTGGGATATGAGTTGTCCAGTAACCGAGATTCCTGGTATTAAGAATTGGGTTGATGTCATGACAAAAACCGCTGAAAACTCTTTTTTATTGCATGTTGAGGGAGATGCGATGACAAACTCTAACGGCCTCCCAACCATCCCCGACGGATCTACCGTGCTGATCACACCATGCTCAAGTAACATTAGAGAACTGGTGGGAAAAATAATCTTAATCCAATTGGAAGGAACGCCAAACGTAACACTAAAAAAAGTTGCGATTGACGGACCAAACATCTATCTGTTGTCACTGAATCCGCTTTACAAACCCATCGAACTGAATGGTGGTTACACCATTAAAGGTAAAGTTTCACAAATACATCAATACTTAGACTGAGTCAGAACCCGCATTCATTGCGGGTTTTTCATGCCCTCAAATGTACCTTTTGCAACATTGTATTGACTCGAAAGGTAACTCTTGTTACCTTAACAACATACCAACCCACCCCGCCCCACAGAACGCCGGGCAATACTTCGAGTTACCAAGCAGTGGTCAGGGGGTAAGTAGCCAGCCCGAGGCGTATGAACATAACGGCGGGAACACTTTGTATAACAGCGCAGCAGGTTTTTAGTTCCGCTACCCCAGCGTTAAGGGGAAATGAGGTCAGCATGGATACTATCGATCTTGGCAACAACGAATCTCTGGTGTACGGCGTGTTTCCCAACCAGGACGGCACGTTTACCGCGATGACGTATACCAGAAGCAAAACGTTTAAAACTGAAGCTGGCGCGCGTCGCTGGTTAACCAGAAACACTGACTGATGAGGTTGACGATGGAATTTAAAGATTTACCAGTACCATTCCAGGAAATGGCATCGAATGTGGTTCGCTCTCAACTGGCGACTCTTGACCTGAGTACCGTAGAAAAAGAAACCATCGATACTATATCCGGTAACGTGCGTCGTGCCTTTATCGGTCTGTACGAAGAGAAGCAGCTCTCTGATAACCAGGATTTACATGAAAAATACTTCCTGGAATTAATGGACATCATTAATAAAGGATTTGGCTTGTTAATGAAAAAGAAAGGGATTCGAATAGCTCCCCTTGAAAATCATTTTACAGCGAGCAGTATTAATTCCTGTGATTTAAAGCATCACACATCCGATGGGAAAGTTGAATCAAACAACAAAATATCAATTAATCATTAATTTATTCACAGGTGAGGTAGAGTGCGTGCGCCGGACACGGATAAGAATCCGGCACTGACAGTTTACTGAAAAGGATATATCCCTGAAAAGTCAGGGCATAACACGAAAGCGCCCGGCGAAGTTAGTCTCTCTGTATAGGTCGTCGTTAAATTTAATTCGATCGTGCGCTTCCGGTTGTGGCAATCCGCGAAATGGCGCGGCGGTAAGTATGGCGGGGTTATTCCTTC
>ERZ1034710.470-NODE-470-length-12107-cov-5.190591_pt1 | contig 12107 bp, 16 predicted proteins | sample MGYA00520597_ERZ1034710 | MGnify/ENA primary metagenome ERZ1034710 (study PRJEB33766, sample SAMN09781714) | gut metagenome | biome: gut microbiome | host: Homo sapiens | place: Madagascar | study: EMG produced TPA metagenomics assembly of the PRJNA485056 data set... | reverse complement strand
GCATGATGCATTAGATATTTTCCAGTCAGCAGGAATAAAAGCTGGTAAGTTAAAATTTGATGGCACAATCGAATGGTGCGTAGATTGATATAGTGTACCTACCGTGCCTGGTATTATATAATATAGTTAAGGAGGTTACTATGGCTAATATAACGTATAAGACTACTGAGAAACCGGCGATCCAAAAAGCCGTATGTAAGGCGATTGATTGGATTGGTGTGCGGCAAACCTCATACGCAGAAGTTGCTCGTGTTGCTAAATGCATGTCGTCAGACTGTAGGTATGCAATTATGGATCTTGTTGAAAAAGGGTATCTTATTAAGCACCAAACTAAGGGCTACGCAAATGCTACTCGGGGCTTTAGGTATGCTTATGAAGTTACAGAGGCTGGTAAGGCTTGGATGAACCAACCTATTAAGGAAGAACCTAAGAAACCCAGCGTCCCTGGTTTATTTATGGAAGCGTAGAGAATTACGTATGACAAAGACTAAAGAAGAATTAACGTGGCGTAGGTCCGTAGAGCACCCAGATGAGGTACCATGGTATGCAGAACCCCTACTATGGGAAGGCGTAGTATATGGAGATTATTGGATTACTCCAGAAGGTAAGGTGTACAAAAAGAATGGCGAATTAATGCCAGAGCATCCTCATCATACTGGCTATCCACGTGTATCTATCATTAAAAATGGTAAATCTACGAGTCTTAATGTGCACAATCTTGTAGCTTATACATTTAAACCAGTACCAAGTAAGTTACTTCCCGCTATTGACCATGTAGATGTAGATAAGACTAATCATGAATTACATAACTTGGAATGGGTTGGGCAATCAGAAAACACTAGGCGTGCTTATCAAGAGGGCGCTAATAAGTCTTCTAAGCCAGTGGCAGCGTATGATAGCGATGGTAATATTGTAGATGTATGGTACGCTATTAGTGCCGCTGATAAAGAAATGAAAGAGTCCGGTAAACGAACAAGAGCTACGGTCAAAGGCGTATTAGGTGGTACTTCTAGGCACAAAAAAGCCTATGGGTATAAATGGCAGTATATAGATTGGGAGACGTATGAACGAATTAGAGGAACGCATCAACAATCTGGAGAGACGTGCGACGAATCTGGAGAAGCTGGAGATGCAGAAGATTGTTGATAAAAGCGCCGCGCCGCAGCATCTATTCTACAAGACTATTACTGTCGGCTTACTCATTTGGATTGGATATACATTAAGCACAATCGCTGCGGCGTTGGGACAAAGCGGGGCCTTTTAATGACTGGTATAACCCTATCTGATCTAGTATCAGGTACATTGCTAAGCATAGGTATGATCATGATTGCAAGTATCATACTAGGTGTAATGTTGCTAATATTTGTTAATTGGCTAGATAAGAGGTAATAATGGAATCTTTATTTGCAGACGGCGGGCCATTATTTACGCCGGTTAAGAAACCTACGGTTAAAGCCAAGCATATGCCGGTTGTAAAACCGAAGAATGTAGAGACCTTCGATCCAGTAACATTTGAAACATTTGGTATTACTACAAATGATCCAGATGAAGTGCTGCAGCACTTTAAACCTGCAGAATTGTTCGGACATAAATATGTATTCTTTGATACTGAGACTAAACCGCTGTATGCATCTAGCCAAGATGTGCCAAAGAATAGAGTCAGGCGCTTTGTTGGTTCCGGTAAAAATGCAGTCCCGCAAGATATACCCTTTGTAATATCTATAGGTAATGGCGTAGATAATTATACTGTACGTGGGGAAGAAGAAACGCTGCGTCGCCTCGCCCCTATATTTGAAGATCCAACTACTGAAAAAGTGGCACATAACATTAAATTCGACATGCACATGCTGGAAAACATTGGTATTACATTACGTGGCAACTTAAATGATACATTGGTACTAGCAAAGCTTGTAAATGAAAATAGAAAAACATTTGTCCTTAAAGCTATTGCTGCAGAGCATGGCGGCATTATTAAATACGAAGATGCCGTAGATTACTATAAGCGATCGCATAGGATTAAACGATACGATGAATTACCAGAAATTTTGCTCGGGAGTTATGCTAACGCTGATATTTTCAATTGCTATTTGGTTTTTAGCAAAGAGTATCCAAAGTTAGAAGATGAAAAGCTGCTAAACGTTTACTGCAATGAATGTGAATGCATTAGGCCATTATATATGATGGAACGTATAGGTATGCAGCTAGATGCAGGATATGAGCAAACATTAAAACAAGAACTACAAGCCAAAGCGGACCAAATGGAATCCGAAATTTACGAAGCCGTAGGTCATAAGTTTAATTTAAATTCAACTGCTCAGTTATATCAGGCTTTGCTTGAAACAGGTTGTGATGATGCCTGGATCCCAAAGACAGATAAAGGTAACCCAAGTCTTGATAAGAAGTCTATGGATAAACTGGCAAACCATTATGGTATTGAGTTGGTAAATAAGGTATTGGCATATCGACAAGCTACAAAGCTGCTTGTTACGTATGCTTATGGTATTTATGAGCAACGTGACTCAAGTGACCGTATTCATGCTAATATTAATCAGTGTGAAGCTACGACTGGCCGCATGAGTATTACTAAGCCAGCTATGCAGACTATTCCACGTGATGATAAGCACATTAAACGTGCGGTTATACCAGACCAAAATTGCTACTTGGTATACATTGACTATTCACAGGTTGAGTATCGTGTGTATGCTCATTATATGAAGAGTGAGCATCTAATTGATCTCATCAATAAAGACTATGATGTGCACGCCGCTACCGCAGCATTGTTAGCCCATGAGGATGTAGATAGTTTTGTAGCTAGGCTGCATGCAGAGGATAAAACAGCAAAGGCGCAGCGGCAAAGAGCTAAAACAATTAATTTTGCACTTTTATATGGCGTCGGAGCGCCGCATCTTGGTGAGCTACTGGGCATTCCACTTAATGAAGCTAGGGCTGTTAAGACTGAGTATTTTTCGGCAATTCCGGAGGCTAGCATATTTGTAAATAAAGTTCAACAAGTAATTGCGCAACGTGGCTATGTAAGAAATTTTTATGGAAGGCGCCGTAGATTAAAAGCCGATGAATGCTACAAAGGTCCAAATGCATTAATTCAGGGTTGTGCGGCAGACATTATGAAAGAGCATTTAGCATTGCTTTATCAATTTATTCAAAAGCATCGGCTAAAAACAAAGCTAATTAATATTGTACATGACGAAGTACAAATGATGGTGCCGGAAGATGAACTGCCTTATGTGCCGTATTTTAAAGCTTGCCTAGAAGATGTAGTTAATTTTAGAACAAAGATTAAGGCAGATATTGAAATGTCGAATGTTTCTTGGGCAAACAAGGAAGAAGTGGAAATGCCAGAAGTTAATCTAACGCATTTAGAGGTGATGCAGCTTGAGCGAGGTTTTACGCCACTCAGTTTATCAGTCTAGCGAACCGTGCTATTGTGATTACTGCAGTCGTTTATTATTACCGTCTATGTACTATTATGCATCAGTCGTTAAGGACCATAGTACCGTAGCCGTCGTAAAATCATGTTATAGATGCAATGATTACGTACAGGAATTTATGGCTAAGTGGTCAGGTACTACTGACATCGACGCAATTCTAACAAACTTCAGAGTATGGATGTGGCAAGAACACGCTGAAGAAGCTGCAATTTGGTGGAACAGGAGATAATATGGCGCGCTTAAAAATTGCTGATATGGAGATCGGAAATACCTATGAGAGTGCTTTGGCTGTAGTATCAGCATCCAGCAGGACCACACGAGCAGGTAAGCCGTACCTTGTGATGGATCTATTTGATGGTATAGATAAGATCGTATGTAACTATTGGGATTGGTCTGGGGATAGTATGCCTCAGGTGAATACTGTGTATAATTTCAAGGTTGAATGCTCTGAGTATATGGGTAAAAAGCAATTGACCTGCCGTAAAGTCAAGGTTAATTCTACCGACAATATCGAAGACTTTATGCCTACAGGTGGCGCTGATCTTACTAGAGTATATCAAGACTTTTATGCAATGATTGTAGATTTGGAAGATGACTTTTATAGAGAATTAGGGCTTGCCCTATGTGAGAGACTTCAGGGGCTTCTGGTACATGCACCTGGAGCACTGTCTGTACATCATGCATATATGGGCGGTACATTGGTACATAGCCTTAGCGTTGGAAAACTGTCAAAAGCCATGGCAGAACAAATTGATGGCGCTTGGGTGGACTTGGCTACTATTGGCGGCCTTCTACATGATATTGGTAAATTGTTTACATATAATCTTGATGGCTTAAACATCAGTTATACTGAAGATGGCCAACTGTTGGAACATGTATTTATTGGGGCTAATCTCGTAGATAACACTGCCGAGGCATTCATCAAAGATGAGTTTGATGAAATCAAGGTTCGGCTACTTCTACATGTCATTCTTAGCCATCATCAGAAACTTGAATATGGCAGCCCAGTGACGCCGCGTTGCATCGAGGCCTGGATCGTGTCTCACTGTGATGCATTAGATGCTACATGTGAGTCTATCCGCGCCGCCGCGTCGAAGGTTGGCAATGTACGGTTTACAGATAAAATTTGGTCTGCAGGCAATGTGCCTCACTATACGCCACAAGCTATTGCTGCACTAAAAAACAAGAAGCATATCGTAGGTATTTATGATGCTTTAAATGGCTGATGCTGGCCCGTCGCGGAGGGTCCTTAGATATTAAGGGCCCTTCTTTCATATGCTAGCAATGGTGTACTTGCTGTGAATAACACGCTAAAATATTTTTATGTGCCATTGAAAGGAGCATTATGCAGGTTGTAATTTATTATGCAGGACCAAAAGGTGTAATCTACGAGAGGGATGCTTTTGATGTAGACAGTATTGCGGAAGCACGCGGTGTGATCAGCAACATGTTTATGGTAGAGTACCATTGTGCTGAATGGAACGTGCGAACTGCTTGGATGTCTGAATCAATGCTTGAGGCACATGTGTACGGTTACTGTAGGGATGAGCGAGTAGACATTATTTTGGAGGATACTGATAAGCGGGACTATCTGACCGAGGAAATGTACACCACTATTGAGGTGCTGTGATGGATTTATTCGAAGATACACCAGAAGATCAGTATGATAACGAAGGCAATATCGTAGCTAAAGTCTGTGGAATGTGCGGCGAGTTAAAGCCTATTGAAGAATTCTACAGGAATGGTAAAGGCCCATCTGGCAAATACCGGTATCGCCGTGATTGTAAGAAATGCTACAATCAGGCCAATGAAGGCAGATCTCAAGCGTACAGGGATAGAAAGTGGGAAGAACGCTTTGGCATGCCTGAATTTTATAATTAGGTGATTTTAGGACTTGTGAGAGTAACTACGAGGAGTTTTAAAGTATCTTCCCTGGTATCTAGCTTAGAGTGCTCACACACTTATTACAATGAAACTCTCTATTGGCTCCAAAATATAGTGTTTTTATTACGCATATATGCGTATAATATAAGTGTAGCATAAATACGTAGAAAGGATTTGATATGGACATCTCATTGTTCGTACGCCAAGATATGCACGTATCCAAAGAAGATCGCGAACGTGATAGGCAGAAACCTACGCTGTCTGGTGAAGTCCGAATAGTTCCGGATCCTGGCTGCTTTGCTAGCCCAAAAGAAATCCTGAGAGCATCACACCAGAAGTACTTGGATAGCCTGGAGCCTGCGACTACGTGCTATGATAAGTACCATAGGTTGCTTAAGGTTGGTATGACTGTAGATTATATGGGGCAGTCCTTGAAAATTAAAGAGATTATTGTACGTGGTACTGCACAAGTACCTTGGCTTATCACAGAATTGCCGATGCCTATTGTACCTTGTAATACGGTGTTGACTGATTGGAGCATCAATGCCTAGGCAACGAGTAACCGTAGAAGTCATAACGCCACAGTGGCAGTATTGCGATTTGCCCGGGATTACCCGCGGTAAAAAGAGTGGCGAGCGTTGCCGCTTTTGTAAAACCACAAAAGAACGTGGACAAGGCGAACGCCATCAATGTCTGCTCTTTAATGTAGAATTGAAGGCGCATGCAGACTGCGTTGAAAAAACGCCGCTGTGCTATATGTCTCACGGCAATCATGTTATAGACCAGACGCAACATGCTATGGTACAGGATGGTATTCCAACTAAAGATATATCGAAGCATGTGAGGCAGTCGATTCAGAAGGTAAAGTCTAACGCCTCTATGATTCATAAGCAAGGCGTACCATTGGAACAGTCCTGGGATATTGCGACCCAGATCGTGATGAGCGATTGGAAATAGCTCCCCAAAAGTTGTAATATTTGCAGCGCCGCCGCGGTTTTGTAGAAAAAGTAATGTACCTACCTCTCGCCACATGTTATAATAAGAATATGCGTTGAGTAAGTAGAAAGGACTCACAATGCGTACTGATTGGAATAATCTGACGATCGACAACATGTACCAGTACGATGAGTACGATGAGTACCGGTACATGCCCAAGATCCGAAAAGCAGTGCTCACTGGCCTGATCTGGTTGACGCCTATCATTGGCAGCATTGACAAAATCAATTTTTAATACTACAGGTCAAGCGTGTAGCCTGCTAACTACTCCTGATTCGTGTATGGCTAAACGGCCCGAGGAGTAGCGCGAACAAAAAGTACCTTGCGCCGATGCAGCGGTTAAACATAGAGCTTATGGCTGCTTACGTAAGCTCAGTAGCTTAATCTCACAGAACTCATTATTTGGGGGCGTGGCGGAACGGCAGACGCAGCGGACTTAAAATCCGCCGGTTAATACCATGTGGGTTCGAATCCCACCGCCCCTACCAATATGGAGGCTGCTATGTACTATGAGTACGTTGAAAGCAAACTGGAAAGCATCTACTCTCTTGTGGATCAATTGCGGGATGCAGATCTTGAGGACTCACGTATGGAACAATTGGTATTGCTCCTACAAGATGTTCGTCAAGATCTATGGATTCTACTGGAAGAGTATCTGTAGTACGCGAGCGAGGTTCGAAGCCGTAAGGCAGGGTCGGTACGATTCCGGCGCACCGAAAGGTGTAACGCTTAGACCCTATGGTAAATCCTAGGCAGGCTATAGGGCGCGTACGAACTGCGAAATGTTCGGCACCGTAGCGGTACGGGTGTATAAGTCTACCGTTAGTGAGTAGAGTGCTATACTCACGGGCCTTATTGAAAGGGTGCACCCTTGGTAGTGGGCGAGGTTAAACTACCAGGCTCTAGTATTTTTAGAGCAGTGTACGCGAAAACAGTTGCCAGAAACCCACTATTGGTATACGTACACTGCACTAAGGATACTGGTGAATCCAACATAATTAAAGTGGTACATAGCATAGAAACTGGTCCTTTCTACTGAGCCGTGCGTACATTTCGGGTAAATAGCACTGTGTACCACTCTAAATGTGCTGGATTAGCTCAATGGCGGAGCAGACGACTCATAATCGTTTGGTTGTAGGTTCGAGTCCTACATCCAGCACCACTGGAAGGATGGCAGAGTGGTTGAATGCGACGGTCTTGAAAACCGTTAAGCTGAAAGGCTTCCTGGGTTCAAATCCCAGTCCTTCCGCCAGGCTACTATAGCTCAATTGGCAGAGCAGCTGATTTGTAATCAGCAGGTTAAGGGTTCAAGTCCCTTTGGTAGCTCCACTAAGATCTAAGCGCCGCGGCACCGCGGCGCTTCTTTATATTAGCACTTTCTAAGTCTAAGAAACAATGTACCCACCACAATGTTTGTAGTATAATAGACTTGTCGGTAAGATTAGTAGAAAGGATCTATGATGGCTAAGTCTATGTTATTCAACAATACTTGCATTGTGCATGGACAAGAAGAGGAGCTAGAATTTGTCCGAAACATCCTGTGCAAATGCCACTATAAGGTAGGTTATTCGGAAAAACTTGATCATGGTGAGTACTCGGAGTGCTACTACCTGCAGGGCTCAGACGGCATGATGCATTCAGGGTACATGACCTGGAATGAGATGTGCCACTTCGCGGCTGGTATGAGCCGCGCTCAGTGGTACTACGGCAAGTAAGAAAGGATCAATCATGAAGGTAAAGGAACTGCTTGAGAACTACGAAAGTAGATTTGCAATACTCAGCGAATACGGCTATGAGCTGATATCCAGCTGCTATTCGTTTGGCTCTATCATTTATAGTAATGGTATCAGTGGGCTGCTTCAAATTCTTGACGCAGAAATTGCCGAATTTTACGTCAAGAATTATCATGGATACGAAGGTACTCTAGTTATCAAAATTAAAGAGGAGGATGCAGCGGAGGATGAGGCTGAAGCTCTTCATTCTGAAGAGCTTGAGGATTTGTTGCAACAAGGCAAGGTTGCATTGAATGAAACTATTCAGAATAAAGCGCTTGATGATCTGCTGCAGCAAGGCGCAGAAGGTATTAAAGAGCCGCCTGATGATGCTGTCGTACTTAAAGCAGCACTGGATGACTTCGTTGCTGCAGTAGAGAAAATAGCTACAGATGAAAGTAGCGCCCCAGAGTTGGCCGCTGCAGTGGTGGTGTTGTACGCTATCTATAAAGATCTTAATCGGAAGGAGAAATAATGGAAAAATACGTCGTTCCGATTACTGAGTATAGAGTAATCTACGCTGAGATATTTGCCGAGACTAAAGACGAGGCATTCGAAAAAGCTCTTGACATGTATGAGTCAGATAATCTGGACTTCAACAACCCGAACACCATTGAGGATGTGATGATTGGTACAGAAGAAGATTGGTAATTAAAGAAGGGCCGCAGCGCTGCGGCCCTTCTTTATAGCATAGTAAGACTGGCTGCGGCCACGAGAGAAAGTATAGCAATGGACACAGTAAACACCGATGAATACGAAGAAGACTATGAATTCCCTCCAGTCGAAGATCATGGCGTAGAAGTCTCCGTAGATGATGTACCGGAGGTAGATGAACTCCGCGACCTAGCGCTGCAGCAAGCCTTAGGCCGCAGCCGCATCTTAGATGGTACCGCTCTTGAGGGCGTTGTACAGGAGGGTGAAATCTTAGAACGTGCTAAACGAATCGCAAAGGAGCGAATGCCGAACAGATTCAGCAAGGTCAAGGAGCAGGAGCAAGCTCTCATTAATAAAGGATTCATCACTGCAAGAACACAAGGCGGTATGCCAAAAAAGAATCGCACCCGCAACTCCGCTGGTGTGGAGGTGGTCAACCTCCGTAGACATGACGTGTTGGCCATGCTAGCCCGCCGCAAGCTAGGTATCAAAGATGAAGTAAGGATTGCTGAGGCGATGCTCACAGTTGATGATAACTACGAGCCTATGCTTGGTGCACCTGGATGGGACGAATACGAAGGCCTTGACAACGAGTGGATGACTTCTATGGAAGTACTCAGGCTGGAGGATAGGATCTACGGTCGGCACACCAACTCCATCGAGAACGTCATTGGCATTGAGGCGCGGGGGCGCAACATCCGAGAAGAGATAGTCCAGCAGCGTCTCAGAGATGTCATAGCGGTGTCTAAGGCTGAGCGCCGCCTACAACTGATGCATGAGCACAACATGAGCAAGCCCAGCACTGCTGAGGACTTATTCGTAGAGGTCACGGAGGTCGTGGACGACTTCGCTAAGTATGCACCAGGTGATCCCAGCAGCCTCAAGTACACATCCAAAGATCGCCTCAATGCTGCGTCGCCGCAACACCGCCTAGACCTACAGGATCTTGATCGCTCCGACAAAATCAAACTGTCTGTAGACGACCCTGCCCAGGCGACAATCTCAGAGCAAGACGGCCCTAAATATCTGATCCCGCAGGACATCGCTATGGCTATGAAGCGCCGCAGCCTCACGGCGCCGCCGGATGGCGAACGCCTCGACGGCGAAGAGCTACGCATTGATAACACCAACTGGGAGTCAGATACGCTTGATGCCTACACTCTTGGCACGCTTAGGCAACTCAAGAACAAGCCACAAGGCGAACCTGGATACTGGGTGCACCTACGAGACGAGGATGCCACCTGGCGGACGTACGCGGTGTTTGGCTATATGGGCGATCATGGCTACAGGAGCCTGCAGTCACCAGAGATTCCTATGGTCGAGGATACGGAAAACCTTGACGAAAACGGCCGACCTACGAAGAAGTGGGCGATCCTGAACTGGAAAAACACCAATTGGCTGCACCGCTGCGCCCAATGTGGCCGAGAATTGCCAGCCATCTACTACCATATCTCCAACTCTGGGCATTGTAACCCGACTTGTAAGGGCTGCCAACGTGTCAATAAGGTCGCGGCGGAGCTGATGAACATAGCCACGAAGTACTGGAACATCCAGGAACTCCGATTTATGGCGCACTTAGCCGACTTGCTCCGCACTCAATGGCGCTCCAACCTAGCGCCGCGGGGACCCTACGCTGAGCAAATCTTAGGACAGGCCAATATCAAAGACCGCATCTACGAGACCCGTTATCGCAAGCAGAAGCCAGAAGACCCTTCCAGCAGCAGCAAGAGAGGCGGTAAGGGCAAAAATAAACGTAAGTCCGGCGGCAAAGTTATCCTTGCCTACGACAGTGGTCAACACGCCAGCACCCGCCGAGCAGGCCGCACCTGGGCCAGCATGGACCGATACTGCGGCCTATTAGACGAGATGCTCCACGACAATACGCTGATGCACCGCGGCGACACGGAAATCTACAAAGAGATCTCAAGCACCAGCAAGAAAATAGAGAGCGTTATAGAAGAGCTAGACTATGAGGAAAATCCTCAAGAGTAAACCTTAATAGGCCTTGTGTAGCCTAGGTAAGAGTACCCACTTATAGTAAAGTGGGTACTTTATTTACCTCGTATCACACACTTATTACAAGGCCACACTCCACGGATCAATAAGAAGTTTTCGCTAAAATACTAAGAAATAAATAAAGACCTTTCTTTATTTCTTTATGTACGCGGCGCCTTTCACATGATATAATAAGTTTACAGAGTTAATGTCTACGGAAAGGTGGTTAATATGCAAGACAATGTATCTACGGAGGATCTCTCTCAAGAGTCTGAGGTGTTGGACGCTGCGACGCTGATGTCCAACATGACTAGTGACGCTGCGACGCCGCGCCCCGCTACCAAGGAAGGCGACGATCTCTTTGAGCCGCTTCCCACTCATAAGTGCAAGTGCTGTGGCAAGGACTTGCCGTTGTCGCAGTTCTACTATGCTGGCACTCAAATCTACAGTCGCTGCAAGAGATGCATGGCAGATACGCGGCGCCTCAACAAGTTATATCTACAATGTCAGACCACCTCGGCAACTAACTGGCCCGCTGAGCTGAAGGAGCTTATCTCGCAGTTTGATGCGTACCAGGCAGCCGGCGGCAAAATCGACTACGCAGGCTCCTTAGCTACGGAGGCCATTGCACGGTACAAGGTGGCGCAGGATTGCGCCAATGAGGCCGACGCTAAGACACGTGAGCTACTGGATGCCCTTAACCAGAATGCACCTGCCATCGGTGAGTGGCTGGCCAACATCACTGAGAGGCTTGCTGTGCTTGAAAACCAGATGGCCAACCTTGGCGATCTTACTAAAACGCAGCAACGCAGCGAGTCTACAGGGGAGCCTGACGTTGTAGCCAAGGAGCGGCGCCGCCGCGCTGATCTACTGAATAAGATGTTAGCAGATAAGACTCTGCGACAACGGTATGATGAGGTTGAAGTCTCAGATTTGGTGCAATGCTTTAGGGACGCTTATCAATGTATCCAGGATTCTGGGTTCCTTAATTCTACTGAGCTCTGGAGGCTTGTAGCCATGCTTGAAGCGAAGCGGCAGCCCCTCACCATTGAGATGGAAGAGTTCTACTGTTCATATCTTAGGGATGGCATCGCCGCGGCGAAACTACGGGATGACTATCCTTCTCTGGTTCAAGATGTCGTGGACCATGTGTTTGCAAACTACTACGAGATTGATTGGCTTAAGATTCCGGTAGACCTGGACGCTGAGGAGAAATCTACGGAATAACTTACTCTATCGGTAGCTTACTTTATCGGTAGCTATTTGTTTGTTTGATTGGCCGTATTCCCTCATGGCATTGTAGCCGCCTTACACTTGTAAGGTGGCTATTTTTGTCTGTGTATATGCAATCCTGCTG
>ERZ1034710.467-NODE-467-length-12156-cov-77.655152_pt1 | contig 12156 bp, 9 predicted proteins | sample MGYA00520597_ERZ1034710 | MGnify/ENA primary metagenome ERZ1034710 (study PRJEB33766, sample SAMN09781714) | gut metagenome | biome: gut microbiome | host: Homo sapiens | place: Madagascar | study: EMG produced TPA metagenomics assembly of the PRJNA485056 data set... | reverse complement strand
CTGGCAGCCTGAGTTCACAGATAAAATACTCTCCAGGAAACCCGGGGCGGTTCAGTGGTGGCAACGGTGCTGCAGTTGACCAGACTGCATCTAACTCCTCCGTCAACGTGACTCAGGTTGGCTTTGGTAACAACGCGACCGCTCATCAGTACTAATACATCATTTGTATTACAGAAACAGGGCGCAAGCCCTGTTTTTTTTTCGGGAGAAGAATATGAATGCGTTATTACTCCTTGCGGCACTTTCCAGCCAGATAACCTTTAATACGACCCAGCAAGGGGATGTGTATACCATTATTCCTGAAGTCACTCTTACTCAATCTTGTCTGTGCAGAGTACAAATATTGTCCCTGCGCGAAGGCAGTTCAGGGCAAAGTCAGACGAAGCAAGAAAAGACCCTTTCATTGCCTGCTAATCAACCCATTGCTTTGACGAAGTTGAGTTTAAATATTTCCCCGGACGATCGGGTGAAAATAGTTGTTACTGTTTCTGATGGACAGTCACTTCATTTATCACAACAATGGCCGCCCTCTTCAGAAAAATCTTAATTTGTTGAAATATCGAGCATAAGATGAATCTGGAGAGAATGGTCTGCTGCGAATCAGCCAACCTGAAAGTATGGATAACACAACCCTCAAGGATGACTAATCATTGAGGAAATAGAATAAATGTTCAGACCTTTTTTAAACTCTCTTATGCTCGGCAGTTTGTTTTTTCCTTTTATTGCCATCGCAGGAAGCACCGCGCAAGGGGGGGTGATCCATTTTTATGGCCAAATTGTGGAACCGGCATGTGACGTCAGCACCCAGTCATCACCCGTAGAAATGAACTGCCCACAGAATGGTTCTGTTCCGGGCAAAACCTATTCCAGCAAAGCGTTAATGAGCGGTAATGTTAAAAACGCGCAAATAGCCTCAGTAAAAGTGCAGTATCTTGATAAACAGAAAAAGCTGGCTGTAATGAACATCGAATATAACTAAGTTTCTGAACAACGCACGTTGCTGAGCAGAAAAATGCGATTTAACCAAAAAGCCTGCTGTACACTTAAGAAACAAGAAGGTGTAAGGAGGCGTTATGAAAACGCGTATTCATGTTGTGCAGGGTGATATTACCAAACTGGCCGTTGATGTGATTGTGAATGCGGCTAATCCGTCATTAATGGGAGGCGGCGGCGTCGATGGGGCCATTCATCGCGCAGCGGGTCCGGCCCTGCTGGATGCCTGTTTAAAAGTCAGGCAACAGCAGGGCGATTGCCCTACGGGGCATGCCGTTATTACGCTTGCAGGCGATCTTCCCGCTAAAGCCGTAGTACACACCGTCGGGCCAGTCTGGCGTGGTGGTGAACAAAACGAAGACCAGCTTTTGCAGGATGCCTATCTGAATAGCCTGCGACTGGTGGCGGCAAACAGCTATACGTCAGTGGCTTTTCCTGCAATCAGTACTGGGGTTTATGGTTACCCTCGTGCGGCAGCGGCTGAAATCGCAGTTAAAACCGTTTCAGAATTTATTACCCGTCACGCTTTACCCGAACAGGTATACTTTGTCTGTTATGATGAAGAAAACGCCCACCTCTACGAAAGACTCCTTACCCAACAAGGAGATGAATGATTTGCCCCGGCTGGCGAGCGCGGTGCTGCCACTGTGTTCGCAACATCCCGGTCAGTGTGGTCTTTTCCCTCTGGAGAAAAGTCTGGATGCGTTTGCCGCCCGGTATCGTCTGGCCGAAATGGCAGAGCATACGCTGGATGTTCAGTATTACATCTGGCAGGACGATATGTCGGGTCGGTTACTGTTTTCCGCCCTGTTAGCCGCAGCAAAGCGTGGCGTTCGCGTCCGTTTGTTGCTGGACGACAACAATACGCCCGGACTTGACGACATTTTACGCTTGCTTGACAGCCATCCCCGCATTGAAGTCCGGCTTTTTAATCCTTTCTCGTTTCGCTTGCTGCGTCCGCTTGGTTATATCACCGACTTTTCTCGTCTCAATCGCCGTATGCACAATAAAAGTTTCACTGTCGATGGCGTGGTGACGCTGGTAGGGGGGCGAAATATTGGTGATGCCTATTTTGGGGCAGGGGAAGAGCCACTTTTTTCGGATTTAGATGTTATGGCAATAGGGCCCGTGGTAGAGGACGTTGCCGATGATTTCGCCCGCTACTGGTATTGCAAATCGGTTTCACCCTTACAGCAAGTGCTGGATGTCCCGGAAGGTGAAATGGCGGATCGCATCGAGTTACCCGCCTCCTGGCATAACGATGCTATGACGCATCGTTACTTACGCAAAATGGAATCCAGTCCGTTTATAAATCATCTGGTTGATGGAACGTTGCCGCTTATCTGGGCGAAAACACGTTTATTAAGTGATGATCCGGCGAAAGGGGAGGGCAAGGCAAAACGGCATTCACTGTTACCGCAGCGCCTGTTCGATATCATGGGCTCACCCAGTGAACGCATCGATATTATCTCTTCCTATTTTGTACCGACACGCGCAGGTGTGGCGCAACTCTTACGGATGGTGAGAAAAGGGGTAAAGATTGCGATCCTAACCAATTCTCTTGCCGCTAACGATGTTGCTGTCGTCCATGCCGGATACGCGCGCTGGCGCAAAAAATTGCTCCGCTATGGCGTGGAATTATATGAACTCAAGCCGACGCGTGAACAAAGTAGTACGTTACACGATCGCGGCATAACCGGTAATTCCGGAGCCAGCCTGCATGCTAAAACTTTTAGCATCGATGGTAAAACGGTGTTTATCGGCTCTTTCAATTTCGATCCGCGTTCAACATTGCTCAATACTGAAATGGGCTTCGTGATAGAGAGCGAAACGCTGGCACAGTTAATTGATAAACGCTTTATTCAGAGCCAGTATGATGCGGCCTGGCAGCTCCGTCTGGACAGGTGGGGACGGATCAACTGGGTTGATCGTCATGCAAAGAAAGAGATTATTCTCAAAAAAGAACCCGCCACCAGTTTCTGGAAGCGGGTTATGGTCAGACTGGCGTCGATATTGCCCGTGGAATGGTTATTGTAAATGTGGCTTAACGGGCTGGTGCTTTATCGTTCTCACGCTTAACAACCGGTTTACCAGAAAACAAAAACTTCAGTAACGGGATGCGTAAATGAATTTCATACAGAATTATCGCAATCCCTACTACGAATATCAGGCCACAGAGAAAACCAAGCCAGTTGGAGGTGATGTGCGGTGTAATGTATGCGCCGAAAAACAGCGTTAACGGGTGGTGAACCAGATAGATAAATAGCGATGCGTTAACAAAATAAGTCACCCGCGCTGACTGGAAGTTAAGCAAACGGTGGCCAAAGGAGAAGACCACATTCACCATCCACAGACCGAGGACCATGGTGATCACTGACTCGGTTTCGTACATCCAGGCATCGCCACTGCCATAGCGCTGGTTGAGTAAATAAGCGACAAACGCCAATGCTGCAGCGAGGGTACAGCCACGAGACGGCGTGGTAAACAAGGCTTTAAGATGAGGGAAAATGAAAGCCAGTGCGCCGAGGATAAAGAACGGTAAATAAAATAGCGTTTGCATGACAATAAAATTGAACATGCCATTACTCAGAATGGGCGGATACACAATAAAAATCGTTCTTCTTATTACCGCATAACCGATGCCGAGGCACAAAAAAATCACCGATAGTTTTACCATCGAGAATTTTTTATTCGTTTTATCAGAATTTTCTAAATTATTTCTGATGCGTTTAAATATCCATACGCACAGCGTCGTCATGACCACTAACACCAGTAAAAACCACAGATGTGATATTAATTCCCAGGCCAACGTATTATATTTGTCATACAATGACAGCCTAGGCCAACTTTCCGCTTTCCCTTTGACGTATTGCAGCATAATAAATTGCGGCAATGTCAGTAAGGGGATGGCTGTTAACATCGGGATACCTACACGTTCGACACGTACTTTCCACCATTTTTTCAAGGGATAGCGTAAAAAAAGCATGTAGGAAAAGTAGCCGGATATAACGAAAAATACCTGCATGCGGAACGAGTGGATGAAGTCATTAAAAAGGGTCAGCCACAATGACGGTTCGGCGCTATTCACATGCCATGTATGGCTCGAATAGATTAAAGAAATATGAAAAGGGATCCCTAACAACATCAGCCAGGCGCGGATGGAGTCGAGGAAATATTCACGTTGCGCGGGTACTGGATTCATATATGGTTAACTAATCTCGGATTTTTCGTCTTATCCCTGTCGGGTTATGCCTTTAGGCTTGTTGCCATAGCGACATCGACCTGACCGCGCCAGACGCAGGCTTCAAGGTTTTTATGCATAGCATCATCGCTACCACTAACCAGAATGGAAGCGTCTGTAAGACGGTTGATAAATAAAATTGCTGGCAAACCCTACACGAAGTCGATGCTTCTGTCTTTAGGAGAAGCACGGAAAGTGAAAACGGTTGCAATCAGGTGCTTAATCCATGAGCCAGCGTGCTGAACGATACCGGGATTCTGTTGTCGGAATGGCTGGTTATCCATTAAAATAGATCGGATCGATATAAGCACACAAAGGGGGAAGTGCTTACTAATTATGAAACATAAACTACAAATGATGAAAATGCGTTGGTTGAGTGCTGCAGTAATGTTAACCCTGTATACATCTTCAAGCTGGGCTTTCAGTATTGATGATGTCGCAAAGCAAGCTCAATCCTTAGCCGGGAAAGGCTATGAGGCGCCCAAAAGCAACTTGCCCTCCGTTTTCCGCGATATGAAATACGCGGACTATCAGCAGATCCAGTTTAATCATGACAAAGCGTACTGGAACAATCTGAAGACCCCATTCAAACTCGAGTTCTACCATCAGGGTATGTACTTCGATACCCCGGTCAAAATAAATGAAGTGACTGCCACCGCAGTCAAACGAATCAAATACAGCCCGGATTATTTCACTTTCGGCGATGTTCAGCATGACAAAGACACGGTAAAAGACCTTGGTTTTGCCGGTTTTAAAGTGCTTTACCCGATCAACAGCAAAGATAAAAACGATGAAATCGTCAGCATGCTCGGGGCCAGCTATTTCCGCGTGATTGGTGCAGGTCAGGTTTATGGCCTTTCTGCCCGCGGCCTGGCAATTGATACCGCCTTGCCATCGGGTGAAGAATTTCCACGCTTCAAAGAGTTCTGGATCGAGCGTCCAAAACCGACTGATAAACGTTTAACCATTTATGCATTGCTTGACTCGCCGCGCGCGACAGGTGCTTACAAATTCGTGGTTATGCCAGGGCGTGACACGGTTGTGGATGTGCAGTCGAAAATCTATCTGCGCGATAAAGTCGGCAAACTGGGGGTTGCACCGTTAACCAGTATGTTCCTGTTTGGGCCGAACCAACCGTCGCCTGCAAATAACTATCGTCCGGAGTTGCACGACTCTAACGGTCTGTCTATCCATGCCGGTAATGGCGAATGGATCTGGCGTCCGTTGAATAACCCGAAACATTTAGCGGTCAGCAGCTTCTCGATGGAGAACCCGCAAGGCTTCGGTCTGTTGCAGCGCGGTCGTGATTTCTCCCGCTTTGAAGATCTCGATGATCGTTACGATCTTCGTCCAAGCGCATGGGTGACTCCGAAAGGGGAGTGGGGTAAAGGCAGCGTTGAGCTGGTGGAAATTCCAACCAACGATGAAACCAACGATAACATCGTCGCTTACTGGACGCCGGATCAGCTGCCGGAGCCGGGTAAAGAGATGAACTTTAAATACACCATCACCTTCAGCCGTGATGAAGACAAACTGCATGCGCCAGATAACGCATGGGTGCAACAAACGCGTCGTTCAACGGGGGATGTGAAGCAGTCGAACCTGATTCGCCAGCCTGACGGTACTATCGCCTTTGTGGTCGATTTTACCGGCGCAGAGATGAAAAAACTGCCAGAGGATACCCCGGTCACAGCGCAAACCAGCATTGGTGATAATGGTGAGATAGTTGAAAGCACGGTGCGCTATAACCCGGTTACCAAAGGCTGGCGTCTGGTGATGCGTGTGAAAGTGAAAGATGCCAAGAAAACCACTGAAATGCGTGCTGCGCTGGTGAATGCCGATCAGACGTTGAGTGAAACCTGGAGCTACCAGTTACCTGCCAATGAATAAGACAACTGAGTACATTGACGCAATGCCCATCGCCGCAAGCGAGAAAGCGGCATTGCCGAAGACTGATATCCGCGCCGTTCATCAGGCGCTGGATGCCGAACACCGCACCTGGGCGCGGGAGGATGATTCCCCGCAAGGCTCGGTAAAGGCGCGTCTGGAACAAGCCTGGCCAGATTCACTTGCTGATGGACAGTTAATTAAAGACGACGAAGGGCGCGATCAGCTGAAGGCGATGCCAGAAGCAAAACGCTCCTCGATGTTTCCCGACCCGTGGCGTACCAACCCGGTAGGCCGTTTCTGGGATCGCCTGCGTGGACGCGATGTCACGCCGCGCTATCTGGCTCGTTTGACCAAAGAAGAGCAGGAGAGCGAGCAAAAGTGGCGTACCGTCGGTACCATCCGCCGTTACATTCTGTTGATCCTGACGCTCGCGCAAACTGTCGTCGCGACCTGGTATATGAAGACCATTCTTCCTTATCAGGGTTGGGCGCTGATTAATCCTATGGATATGGTTGGTCAGGATTTGTGGGTTTCCTTTATGCAGCTTCTGCCTTATATGCTGCAAACCGGTATCCTGATCCTCTTTGCGGTACTGTTCTGTTGGGTGTCCGCCGGATTCTGGACGGCGTTAATGGGCTTCCTGCAACTGCTTATTGGTCGCGATAAATACAGTATATCTGCGTCAACAGTTGGCGATGAACCATTAAACCCGGAGCATCGCACGGCGTTGATCATGCCTATCTGTAACGAAGACGTGAACCGTGTTTTTGCTGGCCTGCGTGCAACGTGGGAATCAGTAAAAGCCACCGGGAATGCCAAACACTTTGATGTCTACATTCTTAGTGACAGTTATAACCCGGATATCTGCGTCGCAGAGCAAAAAGCCTGGATGGAGCTTATCGCTGAAGTCGGTGGCGAAGGTCAGATTTTCTATCGCCGCCGCCGTCGCCGCGTGAAGCGTAAAAGCGGTAATATCGATGACTTCTGCCGTCGCTGGGGCAGCCAGTACAGCTACATGGTGGTGCTGGATGCTGACTCGGTAATGACCGGTGATTGTTTATGCGGCCTGGTGCGCTTGATGGAAGCCAACCCGAACGCCGGGATCATTCAGTCGTCGCCGAAAGCGTCCGGTATGGATACGCTGTATGCGCGCTGTCAGCAGTTCGCGACCCGCGTGTATGGGCCACTGTTTACAGCCGGTTTGCACTTCTGGCAACTTGGCGAGTCGCACTACTGGGGACATAACGCGATTATCCGCGTGAAACCGTTTATCGAGCACTGCGCACTGGCTCCGCTGCCAGGCGAAGGTTCCTTTGCCGGTTCAATCCTGTCACATGACTTCGTGGAAGCGGCGTTGATGCGCCGTGCAGGTTGGGGGGTCTGGATTGCTTACGATCTCCCGGGTTCTTATGAAGAATTGCCGCCTAACTTGCTTGATGAGCTAAAACGTGACCGCCGCTGGTGCCACGGTAACCTGATGAACTTCCGTCTGTTCCTGGTGAAGGGTATGCACCCGGTTCACCGTGCGGTATTCCTGACGGGCGTGATGTCTTATCTCTCCGCTCCGCTGTGGTTTATGTTCCTCGCGCTCTCTACTGCATTGCAGGTAGTACATGCGTTGACCGAACCGCAATACTTCCTGCAACCACGGCAGTTGTTCCCGGTGTGGCCGCAGTGGCGTCCTGAGCTGGCGATTGCACTTTTTGCTTCGACCATGGTGCTGTTGTTCCTGCCGAAGTTATTGAGCATTTTGCTTATCTGGTGCAAAGGAACGAAAGAATACGGCGGCTTCTGGCGCGTTACATTATCGTTGCTGCTGGAAGTGCTGTTTTCCGTGCTGCTGGCTCCGGTACGCATGCTGTTCCATACGGTCTTCGTCGTCAGCGCGTTCCTTGGCTGGGAAGTGGTGTGGAATTCACCGCAGCGTGATGATGACTCCACTTCCTGGGGTGAAGCGTTCAAACGCCACGGCTCACAGCTGCTGTTAGGGTTAGTGTGGGCTGTTGGTATGGCGTGGTTGGATCTGCGTTTCCTGTTCTGGCTGGCACCGATTGTCTTCTCGTTGATCCTGTCACCGTTTGTTTCGGTGATTTCCAGCCGTGCCACCGTTGGTCTGCGCACCAAACGCTGGAAACTGTTCCTGATCCCGGAAGAGTATTCGCCGCCGCAGGTGCTGGTTGATACCGATCGGTTCCTTGAGATGAATCGTCAACGCTCCCTTGATGATGGCTTTATGCACGCAGTGTTTAACCCGTCATTTAACGCTCTGGCAACCGCAATGGCGACCGCGCGTCACCGCGCCAGTAAGGTGCTGGAAATCGCCCGTGACCGCCACGTTGAACAGGCGCTGAACGAGACGCCAGAGAAGCTGAATCGCGATCGTCGCCTGGTGCTGCTAAGCGATCCGGTGACGATGGCCCGTCTGCATTTCCGCGTCTGGAATTCCCCGGAGAGATATTCTTCATGGGTGAGTTATTACGAAGGGATAAAGCTCAATCCACTGGCATTGCGTAAACCGGATGCGGCTTCGCAATAAAAACGTAGTTGCCTGATGCGCTACGCTTATCAGGCCTACATCGTTCCTGCAATTTATTGATTTTGCAAGATTTTGTGGGTCGGATAAGGCGTTCACGCCGCATCCGGCAAAAACAACGAGCCAATAAAAATACCGGCGTTATGCCGGTATTTTTTTACGAAAGAGGTATCAAATGCGTTTAATTGTGGTGAGCATCATGGTGACCTTGCTGAGTGGCTGTGGCAGCATTATTAGTCGCACTATACCGGGGCAGGGGCATGGCAACCAATATTATCCCGGTGTGCAATGGGATGTGCGTGACTCCGCCTGGCGTTATGTCACGATCCTTGATCTGCCATTCTCTCTGGTTTTTGATACTTTACTGCTGCCGATCGACATTCATCATGGCCCGTATGAGTGATTAACGTTCATCCCACTCATCAGCTGCTGCGCGTCCTTCCTCGGTATCCAGCGGTGGCTCAAGCTGAAATTCCCCCTCGTCCCATTCATGTAATGTATTCTCTTCCTGCCACTCCTGGCGTATCTCTATCTCATCATAGTCGCCATCAAAAACACTTTGCGCGGCTTCACCGCTAAGCATAGGTAAACATTCACCTTCTTCCCCTTCGTCGGCAAAAAACTCAACTTGCCACATGATGTCGCCGTCCTGCAAAACGTATTTTTGGGCATTGAACTGTTGCACATTCGCATTTTCGGCGTCGATGCCGGGGTTGTCTGCAAGAAATTCTTCGCGTGCAGCGTCAATGGCTTCTTCAAGCGTTGCGTACATGGTCATCACGATTCTCCCTTTGAGTTGATGAGGTTTCAGGGAAAAGGATAGCTGATTCTCCGCTTTTGCAAGTATGAAAGGCGAAAAATCAGTTCGATACCTGGGGTATTCGACGACGACGTAGACTGTTCCATGAATAGACTGCGTTGAATAACACTACGCCAGCGGTGACGAGAAATACCGCTCTGAAACCGTAGTTCGCTGAAATCGCTGCTCCCATCAATGGTCCGGTAACGTTGCCAATATCACGAAACGATTGGTTATAGCTGAAGATACGCCCGGCGATCTGGTTGCTCGAGTTGTAAACCAACAGTGTCTGTACGGCGGGGAGTAGTGCACCATCGGCGGCACCGAGCAAAAAACGTAAAATCCCAAGTTGCAATGGCGTCTGAACGTAAGACATTGGGATCAACAGCAGTACAGAAAAGATCAGCGCTGTAATCAGGATCTTTTCGGGTCCGATTCGATCGCCAAGTTTGCCGAGTCGTGGTGCGCTTAGCAGAGCCGCCACGCCTGGCACCGAGGCGATCATGCCACTGATAAAGGCGACGTTACTGACGTTACCCGCCAGTTCGCGGACATACAGCGTCAGAATGGGGGCAATTGAGCCTGTCGCCACCTGGATGATTAACGTGGTGACAAACAGGCTGAGTACCAGTTTCGGGTTTTTAAGTGATGTCACCACTTCCCGCATGTGCAGCATCTCTTTTTTGCTGACCGGCTGGAATTTTTCTCTGATGCAGAACAGGGTGACGAAAAAGCAGAGTATGAGCACACTGGCGGTAATAAAGAATACCGGACGTAAGCCGTAGCTATCGGCGAGCAGGCCGCCAGCCATTGGGCCGAGCAACGCACCACTAACGCCGCCTGTGGAGAGCGTACCCAGCGCCCAGCCGCTTTTATTACGCGGTACTTGTGTGGCGATAAGAGCATTAGCGTTGGGGACAAATCCGCCAAGTAACCCAAGAAGCGCCCGTAGGATCAAAAACTGCCAGATATTTTGTGCCAGTCCCATCAACACCATCACGATGCCCATGCCGAGGGCAGAGCGTAATAGCATGAGTTTTCGGCCTTTACGGTCGGCGAGTCCACCCCAAAACGGTGAGGCGATGGCCGAAAATAAAAATGTAATGCTGATATTTGTTCCCTAAATACACTATGAGAACATACCTGTTAATTACAGGTCAATATCAGGTGAATGACTATGCAATTTAATAGTGGATTTCCAAGTATCTAAGCAGTTTTACACAGATTCTATGCAGTATCGGTATAGTCCCTTTTTATCCTAACTTATTGAAATATATAGAGAATCTGTGAAGCCTCTTTTCAGGGAACTATGCAGGGTGTTAGTCGTCCCTCTCCAGACACTACATATAGTGCTATATACAGGGCTATATAACGATATATAGATAGTTGGTCACGTGGTGTAACTATCAAGAAACTTAACGATTACCTGCGTGAAAGTTAGAAAGTGATGGTTATAGTTACCCTCCTGAATCTTCATAGTTGATTCGGTTAGTTGGGCTTGTACCAACCCCTAATCAACCTCATGCGCTCTATTAACCAGTCTCATAAGGAAGTCCTTTTGAGACACTTTCAACGTAACGGTAGAATGCACCCTCAAGTAGTCTCATAAGCTTGTTTTTGGATTATGAGACAGCTAAACTTATGAGACTAACTTTTGAGACTTCTAAGGGGGATGTATGGCGGTGATTGGTTATTGCAGGGTATCAACACAAGACCAGACTGTAGACAACCAGAAACTACAGATAGAGAAGGTTCACAAGGTCGATAAATGGTTTATTGATGAGGCTGTCTCAGGAGCTACAAAGGCCACCAGCAGAGATGGTTTTAGAGACATGATGAACTATGTAAGGTGTGACGATACGTTAGTTGTGGTAGCTATTGACCGTTTAGGGCGTAATACCGTTGATGTGCTCTCTAACGTGGAGTCACTACAGACTAGAGGTGTGAGGGTTGTTTCTCTACGTGAAGGTTTTGACCTGTCTACACCAATCGGTAAAGCAATGCTTACTATGATGGCTGGTTTAGCTGACCTTGAAAAAGACCTTATCAGTGAACGTAGAAAGGCTGGTATTGAACGTGCTAAAGCTGAAGGGGTACATATGGGGAGGCCTGCAAAAGCTTCTTCAGAGGCTGTACAGACGCTTATTTCACAAGGTAAGACACGGTTGCAGATTCAGGAAGAATTAGGAATCTCTAAAGCAACTTATTACAGACTTGCTAAATAAGTTACTGAATAGTTACATGGATGTGACGTATATTTTAAAATTGTGCAAAGGGGGTGCTATAGCGAGAATGTACCGTACCAAGCAGGTATACAGATATTTTCGAAGATTCTCAGAGAGGGAGTTTGAAGAAAGGGCTAGTCATTTTTTTATAAAAATTTTCAGAGTCTGAAAAGTTACTGTACAGATTTTATACAAACTAAAAAGGACTCCCGTAGGTGATTCAGTAATGAATTACTTCATGAAGAGTCCCTATAAGTCGATTTTTAACGTGGCTACGACAATCCACCCATACCTAACCAAACCAGACTTTACCTCACCTCACCCTACCAAGCCATAGGAAGGTGTAGAGAAACCGTTAAGGTGTCTGTACAGTTGCATCTTAAACAACCATCACAGTGATGTCAAATAGTTCTTTTAAGTAGGTGAACCGCCCCGGGTTTCCTGGAGAGTATTTTATCTGTGAACTCAGGCTGCC
>ERZ1034710.466-NODE-466-length-12192-cov-4.592733_pt1 | contig 12192 bp, 10 predicted proteins | sample MGYA00520597_ERZ1034710 | MGnify/ENA primary metagenome ERZ1034710 (study PRJEB33766, sample SAMN09781714) | gut metagenome | biome: gut microbiome | host: Homo sapiens | place: Madagascar | study: EMG produced TPA metagenomics assembly of the PRJNA485056 data set... | reverse complement strand
GCTGAACGCAAGAAGAAGGAAGAGGAAGAGGAGCGCAAGCGTAAGGAGGCTGACAAGAATGACGATCCTGACGACAAATACAACGAGCTTCTCAAAGAAATCAAAGCCCTCAAGGAAGCTAACGCAGAAAGAGACAAGAAGGCTGCAAGGAAGGCAACCATCGAGTCTGTAAAGGCAGGTTTGAAGGATAAGTTCGACAAGGCAAACCTTGAATTGAACGACTTTTTCCTCGATACTGCACTCTCTAAGCTGGAGATATCTGATGATGCAGATGTTGCAGAACTGGTATCGACGGCAGAAAATATCTATACTGCCGACTATAAGCGTGCTAACGGTGGAAATGCTGTACCACGAAAGGGTTCTAGTGCTTCTTCTGGTGAGGAAAAGAAACTCGACGAGCATGAATGGGACGACATTAAGGATATTTGCAAGGACAGAGCTACAAAGGCGACTGTCAAGAAATAATTCAGGATAACATTTAAATTAAGGTAAAAAGATTATGCAGTACAGCAATTATTACGACCAGATGAACGCACAGGGTGCGGTATTCAATGGAGCGGTGCTCTTGCAGGCATCGGCTGAGATTGGCGGTCAGAAGCATGTGTACTTCAATCTTAAAGGTGCTGTTAAGGAAGCTTTCAGGTACCCTCCTATCGGTGGTATCATCGCTAATCCGTTCCCTGGCCCTGCTAAGATCTATGCAGGCGACCTCGTTGAGCATAGCCTTGGCTTTGCAGACAACAAGGGTGGCACTATTAAGATTCTGAAGTCTTACGCAGTTGCCAAGGCAACTAGTGCCGCTACAGACACAGACATCTACATCGTTCGTGACGGCTACCATCACATCCCATTTATTGGCGATAAAATCATGGTAGGCCAGAAGGATTTCAAGACAAAGGGAACTGGTGTTTCTGTTACAGCAGTTGAGGCTACAACGGATGCTACAGCAGGTGACGTTTGGAAACTTACCTTGTCTGCTGCATTGGGCGCATTGACCGTTGGTCAGGTTCTCGTTGAGGCTGCTGCGGTAGGTTCTACACTCCCTGTAGTGACTAATCCAAACTGTTTTGCTCCTCACGACTACGACATGCCGTTCTATACTCTTCCTGGAAGCGATGAGTACGAGAAACCTCGTCTGATGTTTACACCGTGTCTGCTTGGACCGGATGCGATTTTCATTAAGGACAGGATGAGTCCTCTCCCACCAGCTGTAGAGGCGATGAATATCAGTCGTTATCCAGAGTTGTTCTACACGAACTACTAATTGTTTAACTATTAGATTGTATTTAGGATATGCCAAAGTTTAATATTGAAAATTCGAGGATGGCGAAGTTCTTCTCTAGTAAGGACAACACCAAATACCTCCAGAAGTTTCTTGACGAAAAGGACATCTTTCACGTAAACTATGGCTGGTGGAAGACCCAGGGACGTATTGCTGCTGACCTGACACCAACCAACAGAAAGGGTGTTGCGACATTCACTGTTGAGGCAAAGAAACTTCGTGCCGCTACATTGGCTAACATGCGTGCTCCTTTGGCTGGTTCTTTCCAGAAGGATAAGGGTGGCTTGCAGGTTTACTCTGCAACAATTCCAGACTTTATCACAGATGGTATCTACCAGAACGCAGAGGAACGCGAGTATTTGATGAACCAGTTCGAAGAGTTCGGTAACGACCGCGATGTCGTTATGGAATGGACAGACCAGGTTCAGGAGTTGATGGACTCCGTTGATACCACAATGAACTTCATGACAGCGAAGCTTGCTTCTACCGGTAAGCTTGACTACACTGGTATCGGTCGTGGTATTCAGGCTCCAATCCACAAGACCAATATGCCTGCCAATAACTTCAAGAAGTGCGGTAAGGTTGCTTGGGCTGATGAGACCTGCGATATTCTGGAGCAGATGCGAGTTCTTGAAGAGAGCTGGCGTAAAACATTCAATCGTAAGGGTCAGCCTCTCGTTTGGCAGATGACCGTCAACACTTTCTTCAATGTGTTCTTGAAGAACAAACAGATTAAGGAATTGTGGATCAACTGGTGTAAAGCTCACTATGTTGCTTACGTTGAGGACTATGGTGTAAATCAGGATATGTTCCTGAAGGCATTCGGAGACATCCAGGGTCTTTCTCCTATCGAGCTTGTAGAGGAGGAGGAAACTACACTTCTCTTCGATGGAACGCAGAAGACAGAGCAAGCTTGGTCAGACAACATCGTTGTTCTTCGTCCTCGCGGTAACGCTTTTGAGTTCGAGCACAAGGAGATCAAGGATAAGAAGATGTTCGAGAAGTGGGGTAATAAACTTGTTGACAAGGTGTTCGCAACAACCAACGACGGTCTTGGTTTGCTTGCCAACACAACAATCGCCAACGGTGATTACCTGGAGTGGCATACAGACTTGATGTTTGCTGCTGTTCCAGCTATGCTCGACTTCCCTTACCGTTGGATTATCGACATCACCCAGAAGGGTTAATTCTTTAACGTAACTAGATTGTATGACTATGGATTCGGAGATGAACATTTACACTGTGAACGACTACCTTATTAATAAGGTGAAGTTCGAGATGCCGATGAAGGCTCTGCTTGGCATCATGCACGACAGGGATCTTGAAAATGGCATCGACCTCGAAGCCTGCGACAAGGAAAAGGTAAGACTTGCCTATGCCGACATGCTGAAATGGTTTGTTCTTGGTCCGAGCAAGGTGAACAACACCTCCGATTCCGATAACGGATGGACTCATTCGGGAGGTGGCTATGATATGTCGGACAACGACAGGAGCGAGATGAAGGCAGAGGCTAACGCTATCTATGCGGAGCTGGAGCCTGATTCGATGCTCAAGAAGAAGTCCACCTTCCGGGTGACCTCCCACGGAGTAAAGAGGGCGAATTATTCTCCTTGGGGAGAACCTCTCCCTCACATCATCAAATAAGGCGTATGGAAAAGGAATACATCAGAAACCCAAGATACCCTCACATCATCAAGATCGTGAGGAAGGTCGTCGGAAAAGCCGACCCTGATGACCCGTTTGCCGATGATGATGCTCCAGTTGGCGAGGACAAGGAAATCATTCTCTACTATGGCGAAGGCCGCAGCTACACCGATACTACTACAGAGGGAGACAAGAACGTCGACCAGAACAAGAGGAAGGCATCGATTCCGGTCAGATATGACGAATGGGATGCCGGCAGATGTCCTCTTGACGGCGACACCATCTACTCCACTGTCGGAAACAACACCGAGATAGGTATGGTAAAGGACTGCGAGCCGGATAATAACAGGACTGTCGTTTACTGGAATCTCACTAGGGTTTAGGTTATGGCAAAATACTTTAGCGGAAAGCGTCTGTCTCTTGGAGCGCAGTTCGAGCATCAGATTAAGCCAAGGGTCGAAAAGCTGGCGTATGACAAGATGCTTGCGATTATGCAGGAACTTGCTCACAGAACCGTCAACTATTTCAAAGAGAACAGGACGTTCTACAATATCACCGGTAACGCATATACTTCGTTCTATGCAGCAGTGTATTACAAAGGAAAGCTCATTTACATGGTGCGTGCCTCGAAGGGCGAAAAAGCACCAACGAGAGTAACCCTGGCGGAGGGAGAAAAATATAATCTCCCGTTCTACTACGACGGAGGTGAAAACAAAGGCTATACCGGTAAAGTCGGTGGTGGTCACCAATGGGGTCCTAACCTTATATACGGACGTATCGGAAAAGTCAAATCATCTGGAAAGGACTGGGCGCTCGTTGCGATATGTCCTGTTGAATATGCAGTATTCGATAAGGAGAACCGCATTTTCGAGACAGTTTACAACACATACGAGTCTCTTCCAGATATGTTCGATGCCTGCGTAGTGTACGCCAATAGTTCAACTTTTAACAAACTGTAAGCTATGGTAGATATCAAGCAGATATATTTCGACTTAGGAAACGCCGTAAAGGGTATATGCGACAAGGTGTATCCCAGGAATCGTCCTAAGGCTGTGGATACCAAAATAGGTAGCTACATCGTCGTAAGTGCTCCGTACACTATCAGGAACAACGAGATGAACTACGATGGCTCCTACAACTACTATACTACCACTATCCAGATAGAGGTGTATGTAAGAGATAAGGCCTCCTCGGCGAATCCTAATGGTTTCAGTCCTGCGGAAATGGATGAGAAAGTCAAGGCGGTCCTCGAAAGATTCCCGATTTCTACAGACAACATCATCGTTACTAGACCGAACGTTGCTATCCAGGCTGACGACGGCGCAGGTTTTTCCGTGACAATCATACAGGGAAGGTTACGTACTAGATAAGTATTCAGGTATAACAATTTAAAATATTTTAGATTATGGCTATGACAACTATTGACAAGATGAAGGACATTTTCAATGGTCCTAAGACTCTGCTCTACTCAAAGGCTATCACAGACTTGAGCAAGGCTACAGTTGACATCACCCCAGAGGTCGAGCTTCCGGTTACCGTTGACTCGCTGAAGGCGACTATGGATGACCCAACCATCAACCACTACAAGGTTATCGGTCTTGCTGGTGACTGGGCAACTACCGCAGAGCTCGGCGACTTCAATGTAGAGTTCGTTGTTCCTTCAAAGGCAAAGGACTTGCTGACAATTATGTTCGGCGAGGATGCTATCACAGAGCTGACCAAGGTTACTCTGAAGGGTACAGGTGACGCTACCCTCGACGCTACTACCGGCTTTACAGGTATCGCTGTAGAGCCTAAGAAGTTCAAGATCAAGGGCACTATCGTTATCGTTGACGACGAGAAGGAGAACCTCATGGTTATCACCAATATCGCTCTCTACGCTACCTTGCAGTGGGACAACTCAGGTACAGAGCCGGTTGCATTCAAGTTCTCTGGTTCTATCGAGGGTGCAGGTAAGCGCAGTATCGCTTGGCTTACTAAGGGCACAACAACTGGCGACGTGTAAGGCTTCTTTAGGTAATTAGATTCAGGATAACAAACCGTTGGGCGGCAGGCTAATCAACAGCCGTGCCGCCCTTCTTCATTTAATAGCATACAATCATGGCAGAAGAAAAGAAAATAGAGCAGCCTTCAGTGGACTTGCAGGAGTTACTCGACAGCGTACTGCACGACGAGCCTACCGAGTTCGTGTTCAGAGGAAAGAAGCACAAGCTCGGCTGGCTTCGCAAGGGAACCATGAGCAGGTGTTCCCATATCCGGGCAAAGGAGAAGAACGAATGGAAGCGCAACGTCAAGATTTGTGTCTGCATTCTCCTCAACAACATCTGGAAGATACGATTCCTGTATTGGATCTACTGGCGCTGGCTCTACTACATCAAGGATGTGGATGTGGCCGAGGTTCTGAGAGTTCTCGATGTTTCTAAAAAAAAAATTCCATCGAACGCATTCTCACTGGCTACCATATTAGCGACCGGGATGACGGACGTGATGATGACGATGACGAGGAGCGAAGCAAAAGCTATCCAAGCAGAACAAGCTGGGGAGCAGCCTTCTCACTAGCGGAGAAGTTCGGCTTCCTCTTTCAGCGTAAGTACTTCATCGCGGCCTACGACTACTGGTGGGGCTATTCATCGGCGCAGATTGACCTCATGGTAGCAGACCAGCCTCTTGTCGTCTATCCAAAGACCAAGAAGGAAGGCGGTCCGAAGAAGCACACCAAGAAGGAGATGGATGACCTCTACGACAGGTGGATGGAGAAAAAGAAGAAAGAAGGAAGTCTTGTTGGCAAGAAGATAAGTCTTCCAGATTACTTAAACAATAAACTCTAATTTTAAAATATTCAGGATATGGCAGGGGGAAATATGGGCGACTTGAACATGACGCTCACTCTGAAGTCCAGGATTGAGGACGAAACCAAAAAGATTATCAGAGAATTAAACAAGGTTGATTCTACTGGTAAGCAGGCACAGAATGCTTTGGAAGCAATATCCGAAGCAACAAAAGGTATTGGAGATAAGGGAGGTCGTAGTTTTGAAAAGCTAAACAACTTCGTTAAAGAATTACGTCGTAACATTGGCGTATTTTCAAGCGAAGATTTCTTTAGCTCGAAAAAACTCCAGCAGTTGGAGTCTGTCCAGGACGGGTTATACAAAATAGGCCGCATACTCGGAGAGGTGTCTAAGGAAGGTGCTGGATTCAACATATTCCCTAACAGTGTTTCCACTGAGGCAAACAAGGCAGAGAGAGAACTTTATAAGTTATCTTCTATTATTGACGAAATCAACAAACGCCATGGTGAAGGAATACAGCTGTTTGGCGTCGATTCAACGAACAACATACGTCAGTCGTTGTCAGAACTGTCTAAATACAGAACTGAGTTAGAACAGATCAGGAATAACAGAGGTATTCATCCTATCACAGGACTCACAGCAACTGATGTCGTAAAGAGTTCCGGTTATCTTAATGCTATAGATAAAGCAAATACTTATGCAAAGGTTATAAAGGACGCAGCACGCGAGGCAAAAGAGGCAGATAGGCAACGCCAGAATGAGTTGAAGAACACGGAGCGTCGATATGATTCTCTCGGCAATAAGGTTCGCCAGCTTCGCTCTGAATACAGCCGAGGAATTTCTGTCGGAGCAGATGTTAGTAAAGCGGAAGCTGAGATTAGCAGGCTCCTTTCTTTAATGAGAGCCATTAGAGCTATCAGGGATAGGCTGAATTCTGAGAATTGGAGAGATTATGTTGGCGCGCTTGGCGGTATTGGTAGTGGTCATGACACAACATTAGCATCAAGGGTTCTTCAAGACCAGAAGGCAATAAACCGAGAAGTTCAAAGAGGTGTTGAGCTTGAACAGAAGCGTCAGCAGGAAATTGCTCAGTCTGCTGCAAGAGCACGAAACGACCTTGCAGCAGCATTCGCCGGAGCAAACGCTGAAGCGAAGAAGATGCAATCCATAGCCGGAGACATCAAGTCTCTCTTCTTACAGGGAGGTATTGTCTTTGGCGCGCAGCAATTCTTTAATTCAATCGTACAGACCGGTGGTGAGATTGTTCAGCAGCATGTAGCGTTGCGCTCTATCCTTGGAGATGTGCAGAAGGCTGACGAATTATTCGCTCAGACTCAGCAGCTTGCATTGCAGTCTCCATTCAAGTTTGGAGAGCTGAACCGAGATGTCAAGCAGCTGGCTGCATTTGGAGTTGAGGCGAATGACTTGTATGATACCACAAAGCGTCTCGCTGATATCGCATCTGGTCTTGGTGTGTCTTTCGAGAGACTTGGATTGGCTTATGGTCAGGTTAAGGCCCGTTCTTGGCTTGACGGTAAGGAATTACGCCAGTTTGCTTACGCTGGACTTCCACTCTTACAGAGAATTACGGAGCTTTACAATTCAGAAGGAAAGAACGGAAGGAACAATTATACCCAGGCAGATGTCAAGAAGATGATTACTGCTAGACAAGTAAGCTTTGAGGATGTCCAGAAAGTGCTTTGGAAGATGACGGATGAAGGCGGTCAGTTCTACAATATGCAGTTCGTCTTATCAGAGACATTACTTGGTCGCTGGAACAAGCTCATTGATGCCTGGGATATTATGCTAGGAAAGTTCGCAGAAGGCAAGAATATCGTCGGAGGTACTTTCTCGTTCATCATAAATAGAGTAACCGACCTTGTGTTAGCTTTGGACAAGCTGTCTCCTGCCCTTCTTTCATTCGGAGCGGTGTTTGCTGCAAGGAAGCTCGGCGGTATGGCTTATTCTAAGATGGGTATTGGATCACTTGCTAAGAGTTATACTCAGCAGATGAATTCCCAGTTAAAGTCTTATGCTATCGAACAGCAGCAACTTGTTGTGGAAGGAGAGATTACGCAGAAGATTGCCCAGCAGAATGTATTCAAGAAAGCTGCTATTCTGTCGGAAAAGCAATCGCTTGTCGCGAGCTACAATAGGGCTGCACTCGAAGGAAGGATGTCCGTATTGCAGATGCAACGAGCAGTCAAGGAAGGCTTGGTTTCTAAGGAGATAATTAGTCAGCTCGCATTGATGGGACAAATAACCGCCAAACAAGAGCAAATCATCTTGAATGGAGGCAGAATGTCTGCCGTATGGAGCATGACAACTTCAAAGATTGGAGGATTTGTCAACGCCATCGGTGGCTGGTGGGGGATCGGCATTACGACTATCACTTCATTGTTGATGGGGTACAATCAATGGTCAAGTCGAGTAAAGGAAGAAGAAAAGACGTTGATTGATGGAGCTAAGCAGAAATCCAAAAGTTACGGAGATTTTCTGTCTGGATTAGGTCCAAAAGATGCGTCCAACCTTTCTTCGCAAGTTGACTCGATGAAGGAGATTCTGAAAAGTTCAGATGACTACACGGATTCTATCAAGCAGCAGGTTGAAAGCGCAGGAAGCCTGTCAAAACAATACGACATACTCAAAGAAAAAATTGAGGATGCGAAAAAAGCGAATGATGGCTTAGCTGATAAATATGGAGTTATAACGAATAACGCAGCTTCAGCAACAGGTCTTGTTAGCGACAACCTATTCGATATGATCGGAGCTGATACTCCACAATGGTTAAAGTGGTTGAATGGACTCACGAACGATGATATTGCAAAGAATGTGGAGCAAGCACAAGAATCTCTGTCTAAGTTCCAGGTGATGTTCGACGAGCTCGACTCTAGTACAAAGGCCAAAATGGAGGATTTTATCCGGTCTTTGATGGAAAGCAACGAAGAGCTAGCAAACCAAATCAAGGGTCTGCCCCTTACTGAGCAGATTAGGATGCTTGCGGCTATTGGCGGAGATGATTGGGAAAAATTTGTCGACAAGTTTGCAAATGGAAGCAAGGAGACAGAAAACTGGTTAAAGGAACTTGCGGAAAGAGCGAAGGATTCTAGCGATGATGTGTCCGAAATAATGTATGACGACGTGCCGAGAGGACTTGAGTCCGTCAGAAAACAGCTCGGATTGTCTCAAGATCAATTCCGCACGTGGGCAAAACGAAACCCTGAGATTTTCGCCAACATGATGGACAAGATGGCTCAGAAAGCAAATATTACAAGCAAAACCATCTTGTATTATTTTCATTCGGCTATCAGCAAGCTCATGGATATGGACTTTTGGCCAGGCGACAGTGGTAACGGAAAGCAAGGTAAGCCTTCGTACAACTCTGGCGTAAACACACCTTTCTCTGAGATCATAAGACAAAGACTTCACAAGAACGGGACTTTCACTGGAAGTAAAAAGAAAGGTAAGTTTTGGACGAGAGAGGTTGATAATGCGTTAAGGCAAGTACAAGATCAGTCTTTCGAGACTACAGGCGAGAATATTCGTAAGGAGCTCAAAGCTGCAAGAAATGAGCTTGACACGATAGTCAATGGAAAAGTAAGCAAGAATTCTTCTGAGTACAAGAATGCTAAACATAAGTATGACTTATGGAAAGCTATTGCCGATGCAGGTTACATCTCTGACGACCTTGGGAAGAACAAGGTTACAGGTAACTTTGGAAAAGACAAAAACAAGAATGGTCGCGAAGAAGATAAACAGCTGAAGAATCTCCGTGAACGCATCGACTTATATAAGAAGATGTATGCTGAAATCAAGAAGTTTAAGGAGCTTTATGGAGAAGGTGCTCTTGGTCAGCTTGCAAACGACGGAGAGTTTGAGTCTATCTTTGGTGACAAGAAGAGGTTCCCTATCTCTGACTACACCAACTACGAGACTTCTATCAAAGAGCTCTTGCGGACTCTCCCAGCGTCAACAAAGGACAGATTGGACTACGCCGCAAACGAGAAGGCAGGTATTCAGACTGAAAACCGAAAACTTCTCGAAGACCAGCGCAGAGACGAACTGAATGCACTCAACAGACAGCTTGATGTTATCTCTGAGCAATACGAGACGTATAAGAAAATATACGAGCTGACCGGAAACAAGAAAGGTGCTCAGAATATAGCTTTCGGTGGAATTGTTCAGTTTGACACTTACAAAAAGTTCCTGGAGGAACAGCTTGACATTGCGGTAAAGCACGACAATATTCAGTCTAAACTCAATCTCTCAACGGATGAGGTTAAGGATATGAGTCTTGAAAATGTCAAGGATAAGTATGGTGAAGAGACCCGTGTTTATGATATCCGCAAGAAGCTGGAAGATGAGAACAACAAGATCAAGAAGGAGACCATCGATCTGATGGCTAGTCTGATTGAAAAGAATGCAACCATCGCCCAGCAGATTGAGGATGAAAACCGAAAATACGAGAGACAGGTTGAACTCATCAATGGTATCGAAGACCCGCAGATGAGAGACAGAGCCAAGGCCGGAGCCTCAAAAACTCACAACGAGAATTTGGCAAGGCTCCAGTTTGAACAGTTCAAGCAGGAATCTGACTGGGTTGCTATCTTCGATGACCTCGACAGAGTGTCTTCCGCCACTATCGACTCGATGATTGAGAAGATAGACCAGTTCTCAATGACTACCGGTCTGTCTGTAGAATCTATCAAGCAGTTGAGGGACGCCTTGGATAAGCTCAGAAATGAGCAAATCAGCAGAAACCCGTTCGGCTTCATCTTCGGAGGAGTGAATCGCGGTAAGGCTATCGGGAAGTTCATAAATGAGCGCCTTGGCGGTATGGATGATACTGCGAAGATATTCGTTAGCAAGGAGGAGGCTTCGAGACTTGGTATCGCAGGCGGCGTAAGAACAAAGGCTAGTCTGAAGAATGATCAGCAGTCAGCGTACGCCGACTCGTCTAAAGCAATCTCTGAACTTGCGACGAAGATGCAGGCACTCAATACTGTTCTTGACCCGGTAATCAATCTGTTTAAGGCTATGGGCGAAGAGGATTCTATCCTTGGTCAAATTGTTGGTGGAGCATCAGGCGCATTCTCTTCGGCGGCAAGCACAGCTGGAGCGGTAGCCACTCTTGGCGAGATGAAGCATTTCGGGTTCCTCAAAAATGCAGGACCTTACGCAGCTGCCGCATCCGCAGCATTGAGTATCGGCGGCTCCCTCATCAAGGCTTTCGGTGCAGACTACAGCAGCTACAACAAGGCGAAGGCTGAGTACGACAACCTTACCTCCATTTGGGATTCCCTCATCTCCAAGAAGACTGAGTATATGAATATCCATTGGGGTACAGAGGCTACAGAGGCATCCAAGGAAGCCCAGGAAATGCTTAAGGCGGAGATTGAGCAGACTAAGGTTATCGCGCAGAAGAGGCTCAATGCCGGTGCGTCAGCTGGCTCCCACTCTATCAAATATAGAATGTGGAAGGGTTCATATAAGTACAATGGTCAGAACTGGCGTGATGTTGCCGGAGAAATCTCTTCGAAGTACGGAGTCCAGTTCAACGGAATGGAAGACATGCTCAACATGAACGCTGATACATTGTCGAAGATTAAGAAGGATTACACTGGTCTTTGGGCTAACATGGACTCAGATTTCAAAGATTACCTGGAAAAGCTCATTCAGTATGGCGAGAAGGCAGATGACATTATTGAGACTCTTACAGAGAAACTGACCGGTAACAAGTTCTCGGACTTGGTGTCTTCCTGGGGCGACGCAATGTCAACTATGGCCAATGGGTATGAAGACTTGTTGGATGGCTTTGAAGGAAAATTAAAGAACACCATCTTGGACTCCATGGTTGAGAATATATATGGAGACAAAATCAAGGCTCTTCTTAAGAAAACACAGGGATACGCTGAAAATGGAGACAATATCAAGGATTCTGGCGGAAATGTAATCTCTGAGTACACTGGTGCTGAATATACTGATGTTAAAAATACCACAGAGGACCTTGCAAAGCAGATTGAGGCTACTCGTGACTATCTCAAGAAAGTGTACGGCTGGTCTGACAACAGTAGTTCATCATCAAGGAACTCTGTGAAGGGAATAACAGAAGAAGAAGCAGATCTTGGTCTGTCGTATCTTAATGCTATTAGGTTGGATTGTTCTGTTATCCGCGCAGAGCAGGCTAAGTACTATCCAGAGATGAGCGAGATTGCAAAATCTCAGCTGACGCAGCTTAATGCGATTGCTCGAAATACGTTACGCAATGCGGATGCTGCCGAGAGAATCGAAAGTATCTTTACGGAGTACAATGACAACTTCAACAGAGTTCTCAACGGAACGAAGTCTTTGAAGATGAAATAACGACTAAGGGTATGGGGTAACTCTCATACCCTTTTTATTCTAGCCTATGAAAGTACGTGTTAATTTATGTATTTTTATACATACTTACTTGCATATTTATGTATTATTTTGTAT
>ERZ1034710.464-NODE-464-length-12243-cov-13.269199_pt1 | contig 12243 bp, 10 predicted proteins | sample MGYA00520597_ERZ1034710 | MGnify/ENA primary metagenome ERZ1034710 (study PRJEB33766, sample SAMN09781714) | gut metagenome | biome: gut microbiome | host: Homo sapiens | place: Madagascar | study: EMG produced TPA metagenomics assembly of the PRJNA485056 data... | reverse complement strand
AAAATATTAATGAACGAATACCAGTTATTTTGGAAATATGTGGGGAAGTTTTAAGAAGAAATAAATATAAATATGATCAAGTAGTTTCATCTATAAATAGTACAGATAAAAAAATACGTACAATATATAAAAGCAATTCTACTCCCGTTATATATGGTTGTATTGATGTAGATACTGGTTCTATTGAAATATGTTATTGTAATGGTCAACATAAAGATGAGTATGGATTTGATAATAGTCCACATAATAAACATGACAAAACCGGTAAACATGATATCAAAGTACATAAATAATTAGTAAAACAATAAGACATCCATTGAGGGTGTCTTTTATTTTGCTACTCTTCTACCATGTATATCCGCAATTACCACATTTAAATGTTTTATTAATCTTCTTGCTGAAGATGCCAAAGAATCCAACAGATGTTACTCTCTCACTACCTGATATATGGCGAACATTTAAACTGCCACAGGTAGGACATTTAGGCATGTTCTGACCACCGATTATTTGATAAGGATAGTCTAAACGTATGTTTTGTGAAAAATTGACAAATTAAAAATCCGAATTGCATGAATTACAATGCCATTGATGTTTAACTTTTTGTGAAAATATTCCAAACATAGCTACACTGCCTGCTTTTGCAATATTTGAAATTTTCTTTGTATTCATTGAATGACAATATGGGCACACAACAATTGTTGTTGGACTATTAATTTTATTCAATCTTTGCTTTTCTTCTGCTTCTGTAGAAGTCCATTTTTGTTCTATTAACTCCATTTCTACATCACAATCTGGACATTTAGTTGAAAATTTGGAATCTTTATCAAAAAAATGTATTTGGTTACATATTGGGCACATATATGCTACTCTAATATATCTCATTTGACTTACCTCCTTTTGTTTCATTATACTACTCAAACAAGTATAATGCAAAATAAAAATAGTACGATATTCACAAACAATAAAGACATAATTGGTAATAATAATTCTATTGGATTATTTGGTAAATCATTAGATGAAATAAAAAGTAAAATATATGATATACAATCGCTTGGATTGAAACAAACTATATTTAATACATCTAAAATTGATATTTCAGCGAAAAAAGAATATAATTCTGAAATACGAAAAGGAACTTCTTGCCAAGAAGCGATGGCTCTTGCAAGTAAAAACACCAACAAAGAAACCATTGCTTTAATAGAATCAGCAAAAGGAGCAACTGTTACCAACGAAGCTCTCACAGCAGCTCAAAAAGCTTCAACACTTGCTGCAAAAGCACAATCTGTAGCATTCAAAGCAGTTTCTATGGCAGGGAATATGTTGGTAATGGCTTTAGTAACCAAAGGAATTGAGTTAGCTGCTAGTGCTATCGACCATTTGGTAAACAAGTCTAAATACGCTGCCGAAGCGATGGAAGAAGCCCAGCAAGAAATTACTGATTCTCAAAATAAATTAAAAGAAGTTTCTGATACTGTTTCTGAGAATAAAGATAGATTTTTGGAACTTGCTCAAGGAGTCGATCAGTTCTCTAATAATGTATCTCTTTCTAAAGATGATTATCAGGAATATCTTGATATTTCAAATAAACTTGCCAACATTGCACCTGATTTAGTAACTGGATATGACGAACAAGGAAATGCACTTCTTGCCATCGGTTCAAATGCCGAGGATACAAGTAAGAAACTTCAAGATATCATAGATAAACAACAAACCATTGCAAATCAAAAGCTTGTTGATAATCTTCCAAAAATTGCTGATGGTATATATAATGAAGTTGAAGATGCAAAAACAGAAATTGATTCTTTACAAGGTCAACTTGAAGACGCCAAAAATACTTCTGCAAATTTAAATATTGACATAAAAGGTTCTCACGGAAGGATAGATTTTAAGGATAATGATTATGAGAAGTACGGAAAGGGAATGGAAAAGGCTCTTAAATCTGCTGGCATTGATTATGAAAAAGTCGCTGGCGGTGGATTGTATGAGACTTCTATTCAATTAAAATCAGCATCAAAAGAGCAATTAGAGCAAGCACAAAAATTCTATGATGCATGGCTAGATCAAGAAAATACATTTAACCAAGCTTCTATTAATGGATTGGAAAAAAGCATTGCTCAAAAGCAAGGAATGTTAAAACAATATTATGCAAAAATAACTCCTAATCTTCAGCAGTGGGCTAAACAGACACCAGAATATGAAGGATTAGGACAAGATTCTGCTAATATAGTTGATAAATTAATTCCTCAAATTAATTGGGATTCGTTGAAAGACCAACCTGTAAATGATAGTGATTATACTGAATATATTGAAAATAATATTATTAAACCTCTTATGGCTATCCCCAATGAGCATAAAGATGAAATTAATAATATGTTCCAAAAACTACTTTCATTTGATGATGGTGATTTAAATGTATTAGACTTCGCAAAACAATTACAAGAAAAACTTAATGATTATGGCATAAAGATTGATATAACTCCAATTATTGCTAATGAGCAAAATGCTAAAAATACATTAAGTAAATCCCTTGATAAGATTTCCGGTACAAGTTGGAAAGATCAGCAAAAACTTAATGAGTATACAAAAGATTTTAATGTTTCTCAAATAGAAGCATGGAACTCTGCTACTATCGGGGCGAAAAGTGCTGATGAAGCTATTCAAGCATATGAGCAAAGCGTACAACAAGCTCAAACTGATACAGAAGAATTAGGCAATACTTTAGCGGATATAAATAAGACCAAATCAGGAATTGGTGGATTGTTTGATAAGTACGAACAAAACGAAGGATATCTTACACAAGATGAAGTAGCTTCAGTACTTGAAACTAATCCAGAATATGTTCAGTACCTTGTTAAGGTTGGAAATCAATATAAGCTGAATGAACAAGCCCTTAATGATTGGAACGAAGCAAATAAAGAGCAAGAGCAAGAAATCAATAATCAAATGGGTGGTAATGATTATCTCAGCAATTATTCTCCGTTACTTGATAGTATTCAAAATAATGCTTCACATCCTAATGGCGGTGTTGGAAATACAAATATTGGTTCTCAGTTAGATGATTTGATTAATAAAAATAAAGAATGGAATACATCTTTACAAAATGGCGAAATCACAACTGCACAATATTTTCAAAATATGTCTAATGCTATCACTGATAGTGGGCTTGAAGACGCCCTCCATTCTCTTAATGGTACATTTGATGATTCAACCGATTATATAGAAGAAACTGTTAGTGTATTAACTACTCAGCTATCAGACGGATTAACACAGTCTACCAAACGCTTTGAAGAAGGGCAAACAAGCGTTCAGGATTATATTAAAGAAATAAATGCTGGTTCAGATGCAGAGAAAAAGTTATTAGCTTCTACCTATAATTTAGATATCAGCCAAGAAACAGGAAAAGCTAGTTTAGATGGACTATCTGACTCTGCTCTTGAAGCTGCTCAAAGTTATAATTCATTAGTTGATTCTCAAAATGCTTTGGCAGGTACATCTGGTTTTGTAGATGTATTGTCTCAAAATGCAGATTTTTTGTCACAGTATACAGATGAAGCAGGAAATCTCATGGATAGTATATTTGATGATAGTCGTTTCAATGATTATATATCAAATATGAGTAATTCGATTGTAGATTTTGCAAATCAGAATGCAGACACTATGGATCAAACAGCAAGTTGGTTAGCGGACACTGCTGGCATAAGTGTTGAGCAAGCTTCCTCAATAATTGCCCAAGGTGGAGATGCAGTTCAAGGAGCAGTGGGTAATTCTTTGAGTGGCGTTCAAAGTATGACAAGTTATGCCATGAGTCAAGTTGGTTCAGCAACTTCAAATGCAGCAAGTGCTGTTGGCAATGTATTAACCAGTTTAGGTAACATGATAAGTAATTTTAGTTATAAAATTACCGCCAAGCCTTTTATGCAAGGAAAATCTAAGGTTGCTTGGAATCCAAAAACAGGACTTGATGTATCTTTGCCTACATTTGGCTTTGATATAAGTGGTTCAGGTGGAAAAAGTGTTAGTGCTTTTGCAACAAGTATAAAAAATGCTGGTTCTGCTATTAGTAAATACGGTGCTTCTCAGAGTGCTTCTGCTGCTTTTAATAATATTAATAGTTATAAACCTAAGAACACATTATCTGCAAACAAACCTTCTTCATATCGTCCAACTTATACGCCAAAATCTTCTGGTAAATCTGGTTCTGGTGGTTCAGGTGGTTCAGGTGGTAAAAATTCTGGCGGCGATGCCGAAAAGCAGAACGAAGAATATCTTGATAAATTCATGGCTTATCAGAAAGCTCGTCTCGAAGCAGGTAAGATAACATATCAGCAGTATTCACAGTATGTTTCTGATGAACTTGAAAGAATGTATAAGAATGGTGAAATTTCTGCTAGTAAATACTATTCTGCTGTTAAGGACATGATTGATGAGCAAAAATCTATATATGATGCTGCACTTAAAGGTGTCACAAAACTTCTCGATGATGAAATTGATAAATGGCAAGATAAGATTGATGCTATTGAAAAGAGCAATGATAAGCTTAACGAACAGAAAGATAAATACGACTCTATTTTATCAGCAATTCAAAAAGTATATGATGATGAAATTGAAAAAGCTAATAAGAGAAAAGATTCTATCCAGGATATTATTGACGCTATGTCTGATGAAAATGATGAATATGAACGTCAGAAAAAGTTACAAGAAGCTATTTACAATTTAAATAAAGCAAATTCTCAAAAGACAAAATATCTTTTAAAGGATGGTCAATTTGTATATAGTACAGACAATTCTGCTATTCGTGACGCTCAAGATTCATTACATGATGCACAATATGATGTAGATGTTGCTAATTTAAAGAAACAGCAAGACGATATTGATAATTATATTGATACTCTTAATGAGTTTAAAGATAAGTGGAATGAAATATCCGATGCTTTTTCAGAAGCACAAGATACCATGAATCTTAAGCAATATTTAGGATCAGAATATCAACGTATAATTCTTTCAAATAATCTTGCTGACATTGAAAATTTCAAAAATCAATATGTTGCTGTCGAATCACAAATTAATAGTAATGAACAGTTAAAAACAAGCTATGAAGAAAAAGTTGATTATTATAATAATTTAAAACAGCAATGGGAAGATTGTACTTCTAAATACGATGATGAAAAGAATAAGCTCTATGCTTCTCAAATTCTTGGTGCTAATTGGGAATCTGAAGTATTAAACGGTAGATTACAAACACTTACTAATTTTACATCAGAGTATGAAAAACTTTGTCAGAGACAAGCCGATGCTGCTGTAAATGCCGCCAATACTGAAGTACAAGCTTCTAAAAATGCTGCGGCTGGTGTTGCCTCTGCTTCTTCAAGTGTTGCAAGTTCTGGTGGAGGTGGAGGTAGTAGTTCATCAACTTCATCGGCACCTAAAGTAACTTATGATAAAAATAATAATCCAAACAAGCCCAATTTAGTTTCTAATGATTATTGGACTTATGAAAAGTTAAGTAAAGGTTATAGCACAAGCGGTCAGGCATCAAGCCATATTAGTGATTATGCTTCCAAGGGTGCAAATGGTTTTACACAAATTGGTAACAAATATTTTATTGTTAAATGGATTGCAAATGCTGGTACACCAGCTAATGCTTCAAAAGCAAAGAACAAGCTCGAAAAAGATCATCCTAAGAAAATAGGTAAATATGGTTATGCTAAACGTTATCATAAAGGTCTTGAACTTGGCAAGATAGATGCTCTTCCAAAAGATAAGGCTTTTGATTTAGTACAGGATGTAGGCACTAATGGTCTTAAATCTGATGAAGTTCCTATCATTGCACAAAAAGGTGAAGCTGTTATTACTGAGGAACAGATTGAAAATCTTGCTAAAACATTGCATTTAGTTCCTGTTCAGAATGAGATTATGGAGAAAATGAGTAAAATTAATCTGGGTGATCTGCCAATGAATACACCTAAGATGAATTTTGATGCGAGTAAGGTTGGTCAAAGTGTTACTAAGAATAATTTTGCTCCAAATGTAACCCTTAATCTGAATTGTCCTAATGTAAGTAGTGTAAGTGACGCAAAGGCTATTACAGATGTAGTAGATAAACAGCTTAATAAGTTTGCTAATGATTTTTATCAGGCTTCATTACATTACGTAAATAAAAAATAACAAATATTTGAGAGTGGTAGATACTTACTGCTCTCTTCTATTTTGTTAGAAAGGAGGGAAATGGATACTCAAAATTTATTAGTTAAAGGTTTTGAAAATATATCTCAAAATAATTATAACAACATAAATGATAAAACATATATAGGAGTCATTGTAGATATAATCGGTACAAAAAAATATATTATTCGATACAATGACGCAGAACGTAAATTTAATACAAAATATAATGGTGCTCTTACTGTTGGAGATATAGTACACATTGTATATCCAATGGGGAACTACTCCAATGCTTATATGATTGAAGATGTCAAATTTAGTAGTGGGAGTGGAACTGTTGTTTCAGGTGTATCGAGCGTTGATGGACGTACTGGTGATGTTGATTTATCGGATAAATATTCTTTAAAAAATAAAGAACATTCACATGATAATAAGGAAGTATTAGATAAAATATCTTCTGAAAGAGTTGGTTCATGGGATTTAAAAGCTGAAATCTCTGAATTTGCTTCAATTTATGATTTTCCTACGGTTGGTAAAAAAGGTGTTATATATATTGTAACAAAAGGTGATAACGTTAATAAACAGTATAGATGGGATTCTGTTGATTTAAAATATTATGAACTCTCTCCTGGTAATGATTGGCATGATATTAAAACTGTAAATGGAGGTGAGATTAAATAATGGCAGATGCAAATACTTTAAATGTAAGAGTAATTATAAAGCATGGAACGGCAGCAAATTGGTCAAAAATAAATCCAGTTCTTCTTGCTGGTGAAATGGGTATCGTAGTTGATGACACAAAAGATAATGGAAAGTATAAAATTGGTGATGGAGTAACCGCATGGAATAACTTAAAATACAGTTCTTCAAATTCAACTATTGTAAAAAATACCGCCCCTTCATCTTCTGATTATAATTATGATGTTGGACAGTTATGGGTTAATTCATCAAATGGAGTTTTATATTCATTAATTTCTGCAAGTGGAACAACTGGCACATGGCAGAAATTAGGTGTAACATCCGAAGATATTATATCTAATTTTGAAGAGTATACTGCAAGTGAAATTGATGCAATGTGGACAGAAGTTATAGGTGGAAACACTGTATTAAATGGATATAAATTAACTTACAGCACTGAGCAGCCAACTGATGGTGTAAGGGATGATGATGTTTGGATTAATTATTAATCGAGGAAGGAGGAATTATGCCAAAATTAAAATATTTAGGTAAAACTGGAATAAAAGAATTAATATTACTGATTACTTCTACACTTAAAAAGCATGAGAATAATACAGATATACATATGACAAGCTCTGATAAGTCAGCAGTTGCCACTATACCTTCTAAAGCACCACTTAATTCACCAACTTTTACAGGAACACCAAAAGCACCTACGGCAGCACTTGGAACTAATACTACACAGATTGCCACTACTGCATTTGTTAAAGCGGCAGTTGATAATTTATTGGCTGCGAGTGAAGCGATGGTTTACCGTGGTACACTTGGAACTGGTGGTACTGTTACTGCTCTGCCTGATAAACATGTAGTCGGTGATACATACAAAATAATTACAGCAGGAACATATGCAGGAAATAAATGTGAAATTGGAGATATGATTATCTGTGTTAAATCTGGGACGGCTAGTGCTAATGCAGATTGGACAATTGTTCAGAGTAATATAGATGGGGCTGTAACTGGAAGTAATACAAGTGTTACTGCTAATACAGTGCCAATTTTTGATGGTACTTCGGGGAAAGTTATAAAGTCTAGTGGTTTTACAATTGGTGTAAGCGTACCAAGTAATGCTGTTTTTACAGATAATAAGGTAACAAATACAGCAAATAATGGGGCAAAAGCATATGTCACTGGTACAACGAGTGGTTCTACAAATACTGGTGGTCAGATATTTGATACTGGTATTTATATTGATACTACGGCTGGCACTCTTGTCGCTTCCGTATTTAAAGGAAGTTTGTCTGGTAATGCAAGTACAGCTACAAAATTACAGACTGCACGTACAATAGGTATTTCTGGTGGAGCAACTGGTACTGCTACTTCATTTAATGGCTCATCAAATATTACTATTCCAGTAACCTCATTAAATACAGATTATTTAGTAAATGGTGCAAATACACTTATTCTTGATGGCGGTGTTGTCAAATAGTAGAAAGGTGGTGGCAGTAAATGGCTAAAAATCTTGTTAATGTTATTTTTAAAATCAAGAGAGGTGTTACTTCTGCTCTTACTGCCTACAAAACAGTACTTGAAGATGGTGAGTTAATCGCAGAATTAAACAGTAACGGAAATAGATATTTAAAAATTGGTGACGGATCTAATACATGGACTAATTGCAAAGATATATCTACAAAATATGCTGATTCATCAAACAGCGCAACTAAAGCTACTGAGGACGAAAGCGGCAACAACATAAAAAAAACATATGGCTCATCTCTGACTTGTTCAGGAAAAACTATTTCGTTAGTTTCTAAGACTAATGAAGTTCTTTCGTCTGTTACAGTCGGAACAGAAAATGGAGGCGTAGAAACTGTTGTTAATACTACACAGCCTAATTCACCCACGAAAGGATTAATTTGGATAGATGATGCTGTATAGAAAGGAAAATTTATATGTATACATTTTTAATGCGATCAGATAAAAGTTTAATTGCAACAGTTAAAACAACTCTTTACCAGAGGGATAAATTAGTAGATAAAATAAAATTTTATATACCTACTACTTATGAAGGTCTTAATTTAGAGGATTTTACTGCAAGATTAAAATATATCGACCAGTACAATATTGTACATGCAATCGACTTGACAAAATCTGAGTCCGACAAAGATGGTTTTATGAAGTTTGTTATTGATGTGGACACAGATTTAACAAAAGATCCAGGAGATATTAGGATTCAGCTTACATTAAATAAAGTAGATTTAGACGAATTAAAGGAATACTCTCTTAATACAAGTGAGGCAATTATTAATATCAAGTCATTATCTGATTATTATCAGTTTGTTTCTGATTCTTCTCTTTCTGTGATTGACCAGAAAATGAACGAATTAAATGTCAAGATAAATGCTGTAAACAAAATTGCTGAAACTTATGATGAGTCAAAGGCTGATAATATTAAATTGGATAAAGATACATCTGAAATTTATCTAACATCAAAAGATAGACAGATAGGTGACAAAATTGCAATCAATGATTTGGGTAATACTATTGCTGAACAGACCAAGGATGGCTTAATTCCAATTATATTATAAAAATAATTATAAAGGAAAGGAGGTCGTCATGGCAGACAATAGAGTAAAATATGCCTATCTCAACTATGATGATATTCAGAAAAGAATTGAATCAGGTGAAATTGATCAATATGACATTGTTTTTACAAAAGATACACATGAACAGTATTTTATAAAAGATGATTTATCTTTACTTAGAATAATGTCAAAAGTATATTGTTTCGATAGTGTTTCAGAAGCAGAACTGTCTCTGAATAATAATACCGATACATATGCAGGTCAGATTGTAGCAATTGCTAATAATGATACTTTTAGCGGATATATCGTTAATAAAGTAAATGGAAAGTATACTGTTAATTTATTATCTGATAATAGAAAATCTATTGATTATGATTCTATTGAGCATAGACCTGTGATCAATAAAACAGGCGCTCAGAATAATATCTTAGTAGTAGGGAACTTGGACAATGGATTGTATTCTATAGATGGTGTATATAAGATTTTTGAAGAATATCCAACAGTATTTACTGTGTCATCTAAACATTTATTTTTAATTGAAAAATCAGATGATATTAGTTACATAAAAGATATTTCAGCAAAAGAAGTAATTGTATACACTCTATCCAATGGGAAGGTTACTGAATCAAAATTATTGACTTCTCAATATTTAGAAGATAATCAGTATATAACAAATGATTCATTTGAAGCAAAGCTTAAAACATTGGATTTAATTACAAAAATCGAAGCTTCTGAATACATCAAAACAATAACAAATGAATATTTGGAACAGAATTTAGGTAACACTATTGATACAAAGATTGATGAAAAAATACTATCTTTAGTGGCAACTGATTCTGACATTGAAAACTTATTTCAATAATTATTAACCGCTAACTATGGCGGTTATTTTTATGTAAAAAATTAATTATTTAGGAGGAAAAATAAATTATGGCAGCAACAGGAGTAAAAATTATTACACTTGCAAAATTAGGAAAATATAATGAGGCGATTAAAAAGTATATTGCTGACGCAGATAAGGTAGTTGACGCAAAGTCAATTAAATCTGTAGCAATTGATGGAAGAACACTAAAATTTTATAAGGTAGAAACTCCTGGTGAGACTGACGCACCTGCATTTAGCGTAGAAGTGCCTGATACAGACCTTTCGGCAGTAAATAATGCAATCAAAGCAGTCAAAGATGTTACTGATAAACTTGATGGAGAAGATACAGTTGAGGGGTCTGTAAAGGCTCAGATTAAGGCACTTAAAACAGAGATCGAAGGTCAGATTACAGTATCAGAGTATGATGATACAGAAGTAAAGAAATCTATTAAGGCTAATACTGATGCTATTGGTATTCTTAATGGTACAGGTGATGGCTCTGTAGATAAAAAAGTTGCTGATGCAGTAGCTTCTATTGTAGCCGATGCTCCAGCCGCTTACGATACTCTCAAGGAGATTTCTGATTGGATTTCAACTCATACAGAGGATGCTTCTGCAATGAACTCTTCTATTCAGGCAAATAAGACTGATATTGCAAATCTTGCTAAGTTAGTAGGTACTCTTCCAGAGGGCGAGGATGCTGCAACGATTGTTGCATATATTGATAAGAAGGTTGGAACAGTTGACTTCTCAAGCGCTATTGCAACAGCTAAGAGCGAGGCAATTAGCGAGTCTAATAAGTATGCAGATGGTCTTGCTAAGAATTATGCAACTGCTGAGCAGGGAACAAAGGCAGATACAGCACTTCAGGAGGCTGATATAACAGACTTAAAGGCTGATGTAGCTGCAAATAAGGCTTCTCTTGGCGCAGAAGGTGCTACAACTAAGGCTATTGCAGACGCTAAAAAGGCTGGTACAGATGCTCAGAGTAATGTTGATGCGTTAGCAAAAAGAGTAGATACAATTGAGTCAACAACATATATTGAGGCTACAGATGAGGAGATCAATGGTCTTTTTGCATAATTAAAAAACTATTAAGAGCAGAGATGTTTTTCTCTGCTCTTATTTAATAAGGAGGTTTTCATGAGTAGTGAAACAAATGGAATAAGTTTGAGAAGACTAAAAACCTTCTTGACAAACTTGAAAAATATATTTGCTGAGAAAAATCATTCTCATGCAACTTCAGATATAACAGGACTTGATACTGCTCTATCTTCTAAAGCCACATTAGCACAGGGAAATAAAGCCGATAGTGCAGTTCAGAGTGTAAAAATCGGTACTACAGAATATAAGTCTGGTACTACTGTTACTCTCCCATCTTATCCTACAGAAGAAATTGAAAACATAGACTTTTCAAGTATTTGGGGTGATTTTTAAGATGATCATAAATGAAAAAGTTTCTGTCACAGTTACTTCAAAAAACAATATCTTATTATGAGAACCTTGGATATGATATACCTAAAAAAGAAAATGGACATTATGATATATATAAAACTTTTGAAGTAAATTCTATTGATTTACAACACGGCTCGTCTCAACAAATAACGGCAATATGTGATAATTGTGAAGAAAATGTAAAAATACATGCAAGTAGTTATTTTTTATCATTGAAAGATAATAAATATTATTGTAGGAAATGTAAAATTATGCTCTTTCATTCAAAAGAAAATCATTGGGCATGGGATGTTACAAAAACGCAAGAAGAACGTGAAAAAAATAGAGATTGCGTTGAAAACGATATATTTATTAGAAAGGTAATGAAAAGAGATAATTATTTATGCAAATGTTGTGGGAAAAAGGGAGAAGTAGTTCATCATCTATTTTCATATTCAGATTATATAGATTTACGATTCGATACAGAAAATGGGGTAACATTATGTAAGAATTGTCATAAGAA
>ERZ1034710.463-NODE-463-length-12249-cov-84.618419_pt1 | contig 12249 bp, 20 predicted proteins | sample MGYA00520597_ERZ1034710 | MGnify/ENA primary metagenome ERZ1034710 (study PRJEB33766, sample SAMN09781714) | gut metagenome | biome: gut microbiome | host: Homo sapiens | place: Madagascar | study: EMG produced TPA metagenomics assembly of the PRJNA485056 data... | reverse complement strand
CACCAGGTAGGCAGCATTAATAACCGCCTGTGCCAGATCGCGTTTCTCAAACTTTTTAATTTCAGTTGCTGCTCTGCGGGTTTTCTTTTTGAAAATACCAAACATCGTGACTTTTCCTTTTAGTGGGTGAGCCTGCGCCCGGGGGTGACCAGCCCACAGAGAAAGTCACACTGACCATCCCGTAAGCTCACCCCTGAAAGGCTCTGTGGTTTTTGATGTACGCCGGGCGTGGCGCGGAAATAAAAAAAAGGTCCGCCAAAGCGAACCTTAAAGATCAGAGAGGGATATTTTTTATTGATGAACAAAATTCAGCCAACCATAAGGTTAACTACAAAACAACATGCAAATACACGCTACCTACAACGGCAAGCAGATAAGAAAAATGCAATCGCTACGAAAACCAAACTCAGGATTAATCAGCCAACTGATTTGGTCGGCAGTTGTAAATCTCAGCCAGTTTTTCCAGTGTTGATTTTCGCGGAGCTCCTGCTCTCTCAAACTGAGATACGGCTGACTGTTTAACCCCCAGGCGCTCCGCCACTTCCTGTTGAGTCATTCGCCTGTAAATCCGCCATGCTGCCAACAATGACACATCATCATCAATCATGATGGATACTACTTCATGAGGTATTGTTTCATTGTCATTCTCTCCGGCTTCATACTGGATGCTTTCAAAATCATCATCAGGATCTGCCAGACTTAACAGCCGTTCATATTCAGCAACTGACATAATGACCCCGGTTCTAACACCGGCATTATCAGTAATAAACTGGACACTGTTTTTCATATCATTGCCTTTCGCGATTGAATGTCGTTCAGCAAACTGGCGGTCTCCCGCCAGCCTCCCTTAGTATGTGGTTGTGCTTCTGCGCTTAATTTCCTTAATATCCAGGACAACAGGATCACCATCCTCAACATCAAAAATAACCCTGTACACGCCGACCCTCAAACGGAATCGATTGTCACTCCCTGATAGCTTTTTAAAATCCATGGCTACCAGAGGAAAATCCTTTAGCGCACCGACCTTATCCTTTATCGCCTGCCGATACCGCGTATCCACACGAAGTAACTGCTTCAGGGCTGTCCTTGTCCATCGAACCTCAATCATTATCCCCCCCTCTGATTCGTGAGAAAACATGATTATTTTCGAGAACAACTTTACACCCCATACTTATATATTGCAACAAGACTTATGAAAAAATAAGCATTAATTAATCAATCAACAGCTTTACACGTCAGAATTTCTCTTATCTCGCTCACCGTCTGCTCAAACCGTTCAGCCTCAAGCTCAACGCCTATTGCCCGACGACCAAGCGAAAGCGCGGCTTTTATCGTGGAACCTGACCCCATAAAAAAGTCGGCAACCAAATCACCCGGACGACTGCTGGCCTCTATTATCTGACGCAACATATCTGCCGGTTTTTCACAGGGGTGTTTGCCCGGATAATACTGTACAGGCTTATACATCCAGACATCCGTATACGGAACAGCAGCCGATACAGAAAAATAACGCCGCAAAGATTTGTACTCCTCCAGCAGGCTGGCATATTGCCGGTTAAGTTCACTGTATGTGCTGACCAGCTGGTGGTGTGGCTTTTCCAGTTCCCCGCGTTGATGTTTTTCTGCTGCAACACGCGCAAACAACGCCTGCAGTTTTCTGTAATCATCCTCGTTCGGTAACTGCCACTGGCGGGCACCAAACCAGTGCGACACCATGTTTTTCTTTCCGGTGGCTTCCGCTATCTGTTTCGACGTTATCCCCAGTGATTCACGCGCATCACGAAAGTAAGAAATCAGCGGAGACATCACATGCTGTTTAAGCTCGCGCTCCTTTGCCGCATAGCCGCCATTTTTTGGCTGGTATGGCCCCTGATAATGTTCAGCAAACAGAATACGCTCTGTGGCGGGAAAATACGCCCGCAGGCTTTCCTTACTGCACCCGTTCCAGCGTCCGGACGGCTTCGCCCAGATGATATGGTTCAGCACGTTAAAGCGTTCGCGCATCATGATTTCGATATCAGATGCCAGGCGATGACCACAGAACAGGTAAAGACTTCCGGCAGGCTTCAGTAACCGCCAGAACTGCGCCAGACACTGGTCCAGCCATTTCAGGTAATCATCGTCGCCCTTCCACTGGTTATCCCAGCCTTCGGGCTTCACTTTAAAGTATGGCGGGTCTGTGACTATCAGATCGACAGAGTTTTCCGGTAAGGTCTGGATAAATTCCAGGCAATCAGCGTTGATTAATTCACAACTGGATATTTTTACAGTATTGACCATAGATCAGTAAGCACTTCTCTGATAGGCTCGTTCTGCTTTTGCGCAAAGCAGATGGGCCTGAGGTTTGCTTGTGACCCCAACGCATGAGCAGATGGCTGGCAGGTGCCGCTAACACCCACCAGCCGCCCATTACCACAAATAAAAAAAACCTTCACTGCGGAAGGCGTCTGTAACAACCGAACTGATAATCTGCCAGACCCGCCATAACAAGCTGGGTCAGTATTAACTGGCAACGTTCGCGTGAAAGGTAAGTATTCTGCGCAATTTCCCCGACGGTCGCCGGTTCGGTGACGCTTAATTCATTAAACACCACTCTGGCGGTTTCGGTCATATCCTGCTGTTTTAGCATGTCTTTTTCCCTTTTCTGGTTAACGTGACATACCAATAACTCTTGTCGAAAAAGCCAGCAAGCTGAAAGACCGGTATTCACAACCACCAGCGCGTTTACTGTACTGGCGTGATTTCAGTCATAAAAAAACCCGCCTGGCGACGGGTGTAAAAAATCTTCTAACGTCAGGCATAAAACGCCCATCGTTAGGGCAATTTTACCACAGATTCGGGAAAAATCAACAAAGCTATCTGGTCACCTTTTTCAGTTGTTGTTCTGCCCATGCTTCTTCAATATCAAACTGCACCACCAGCGTATCGTAAAAACGTTTAACTGTTTTTTTCCATGTATCAAGAGATATGGCATCGGTTACATTACATATGGCATTAAATGCCTCCGTTGAAGGTAATCTTTCATAGCCACGACCACCACAACGCTGGCAGTCTCTGATAACAGGCATACCACGTTTTACCGACTCTTCACGATGAATGGCAACACCGCGCCCACGACAATCTTTACAGGCGGTGGAAACCTCCCCCTTCCCTCCACACTCCGGACAGGCAACTTTTACCACCTCCCTGACTTTTTTCCATTCCTCCCAGTAAGACGGATACACGCCTTTTGTGCACTTTGCCCACACTGGCGGCTTACCATCCGGATACTGGATCTTGTTTGTAAAAACCTCGCTTTCAATAAATTTTTTTCCGTGACAACAGGGGCACTGTTTTTTGCTCGCCGCGCTACGGGCATAATCTTCAAACGCATACGAAGCCATAATACGCATCACTGCCGGTTTTATTTCTGCCGGGAGTTTTCTTAACGCCGCCACGCGATCACACCGACTGAGTGCATATTCTGTCAGCAATTCTGTTGCCCGCTCTCTGTCATTCATACTAATGCCCATTTTCCCAAGGAACGCAGAAAACCCCATCTCAGCCCAATTCTGTGTCATGCCCTGCGCAGCCATCACATCAGTGATACTCAGCGTATCTTTCGACGTTGAGGCCGATGCATCAGTCAGGCCGGGGGATTTTGGGGAGTAGTATTTCGGTAAATCTTCCAGTTTCATTTTTTGACCTGCCCTTCAAGCATTATGGGGTAAATCTTCACCCCCAGACGTCCACCAGATACTGGCTGAGCACGAACGATATTGATTTCATCAAACTGCTCATCGTCCATTAGCAACCCCGCATGCGTCAGCGCATCCAGCGGCGCTTTCAGAATATTGTCCAAGTCACGGCGGCGCTTATCCGGTGGCTCGGCAATAATCTTTATCGCCAGCCTTCCGGACAGGCTTAATTTCAGCCGCTGCTGGCGAACAATAAGCGCCACAGCCCGGCGATAACGCTCACCGGCTTTTGATACAAAATATGTGCTGCCACGACGTCGCCAGTAGGTGTTCACCGTCGGCGGGTAAGGCAAAACAAACTCTATACGCATCAGTAACCTCTTTTACCCGAGCACGCCGGTTGCAAAAGCGTGATCAAGAAAACGAAAAATTAAATCAACCTGGGAACCATGCTTTTCTTCGAACGCCAGCGGATCCGCATGAAGCTCGTTGTGATGCTCCCGACACAGCGGTAGCGTGAAAATATCGTGGGATTTTGTTCCCATTCCACCCTGACCATGACCAATCAGATGATGAGGATCGTCCGCTGGCTTACCACAACACGCACACGGCTGTGTCTTTACCCAGCGTGTGTATTTCTCATTTACCCAGCGGCGACGTTTAGGTCGTTTCATGAAGGATTCCGGAGACTCCGGATCAACGGCAATGCTGACCACCGTCTTTTCCTGTGGTGGGTTCTGTTGCTGGTGGGCGTGAGGCAGCGGCGCAAGATTTTTTGTGCGCTGTTTCAGTATGCTGGTGGCGGTCTGCTCTCCCGGTACGATGTCGCTTTCACGGTACATGGAGCGGATTTTTTCCGCACGCAACCCCAGCGAACGACGTAATACCGCTTCCGGTAGCGCGTCCGCCACCTGATTGCGGACCGCCCACCAGGATAATTCAGCCAGAGATAATTCACGCTCCTGCGTACCGCTTATTGCGTGACCGATGACGTCAATCATCCATGCTGACAGGTTTTGATGAGCAAGTTGCTCGAGTGATTCGGATGTCTGGTCACGCAGCTGGTTGTCGCAGTGCCAGCACAACACCATTGCGCCGGTACCGTAACGGTGAATGACGGTTTCGCTGTGATGATAATCACCGTGTAGCCACTGGCAGGATTTCACGTGACGTAATAACCAGTCAGACAGTGCACCAGCGCCACCCGCAGCACGGCTCACCCGCTCATCGCTGAAAAATGGCAGTAGTGATTTATCTTCCGCCAGCGGCTGGTGAACGGCAGGTACAACCCCGGACGGCAGAGCTCGCATGCTTTTTGGTTCCGGCTCCACCAGTATTCTGCCGTTATGGAATGCTGACATTGATTCACGGCCTGGCTTAACGATAACCAGACCGAGTTCCGGTACCAGAACAGGTCGAAGTAATACCCGCACATTACCTCCAGATCCGTTGCTGGAATGTGCGGGACGGACGCGGTGGCCGTTCGGAGTAAGGGAGCCTGACGGAGATTATCCAGTGACGGTAGTCGAGGCTAAGGGCTTTTTTAACCTCGCATCCGCGCCTGCGGTAACACTGAATGAGCCATTCGGCCTGTTCTTCAGTGCATGGGGGATGCTGGTACCAGTCAGATTTGAATGCGTGAAAACACCGTCCGCGCCTGCTGGCAAAGACGGCAGAATCATCAGAATTGTATAATTTGGTATCGTGCGCCATCGGTTGTCTCTGCTGGCGCAGCAGGTGCCAGTTGTTCAGGCTGGCGTGCGAATTGTAAACCAGAACGACCAGAAAAAACAAAACCCGCCGAAGCGGGTTAAGTGCGGGTGCGTTGAGGATGCCTGACACATCAGCGGTGGCGAGGGATTTCTCCCCCGCCTGGTCTCTTACTCCTCAGGTTCGTAAGCTGTGAAGACAGCGACCTCCGTCTGGCCGGTTCGGATTCGTACCTCGCAGAGGTCTTTCCTCGTTACCAGTGCCGTCACTATGACGGTTAAACAGATGACGATCAGGGCGATTAACATCGCCTTTTGCTGCTTCATAGCCTGCTTCTCCTTGCCTTTCGGCACGTAAGAGGCTAACCTACGTTTGTGAAGCATAGATTGGGCCTCAGATTAATGTTAAGCGTCTTGCAGGACGCGTAATGTTAACTGGGGCTTTTCTCTGTCTGCCTTACGGTGGCATGCCCGAGGCAGACAGCCTCAAGCACCCGCAGCAATTCTACTTAACTCTCGCTTTACAGCAAACCGTTTTGCCCGATATGGGAATTCCCATACGGAATGAATTCAGTTCCCCAGGCGCTCCATCAAAAACACAACCAGGCAGTAAACACCCACAACAGCAATAACAGCCAGAGCGCCTTCCATTACCAGTGAAATATCATCCGACATATTCCCTCCCTTGGTGTGAATCCCGGCGAACGTTTTTACCCCCACCGACAAATAACATATACTAGAAAAGCAATAGCTATAGCAACGCCTGCAAATGCATCTGGCCGGCTCATTGGTTCTCCCCCTGTGTCGCTTCTACTGCGATCTGACTGGCGTATTCGTTAATGGTAACGATAAGTTCTTGCTCGGCCTCATCCAGACAACTACCGATACCTCGCCTGTCCACTTCAGAAGCATCGAAATCTGCACGAAGCCTGGCGACCTTCAGGATTGCGGACAACACCTCATCAGGGATTGCCGGAGAGTTGGTTGACGTTTCCGAGATTATCCGAAAATTATTGGTTGACGAACCCTTATTTTCCCGAAAGTTTCCAGCCTGAAGCATGGCGGCGCGGTGACACCAGATAATCCAGCCAAGCGCCATATCCCATGCCATGTATTCTCTATCGCCATTTTTTGCTCTGCGGCGATCTACAGATTCCCCGAAACGCTTCTCCATAAATAATTCATAGGCTGCCCGTTCATCCGATACTGATGCCAGTGATGCCAGTGCAATTTTTAATGCGGTAAGCATGTTGTTTTGATCTTCATCGAGTCCGAACGGTATTTCATCCCGTGATGACTCAATTCCGGTAATCGTGTACTGTAGCCATTCTTTGGTTAATTCAGTCATTTTTCACTACCGCCCTTTCGGGCGGTCTCCTGATGTTCTGAGGGTGCAGGAATCCCTCCGGTTAAGGATTTAATAAAAATCATTTCTGATTTAAATTTTCAGTGTTTAGTTGTTGGTTTATAGCCTTTATGCTTCGGCCTTATTTCTCAGCCATACACAAACAGGACCATCTTCGGTGTCATGTATCGAACCGATAAACCATCCCTCACCTTCTGGTCGCTCAGGTTCCCATGCTGAAATATCAGGGCCATCTGCGTCCAGATTAAAATCATCTTCATCCATACTACGGATAGCCCACTGAAGATTATTTTTCTCCATCCAGGCGTTAAACTCTTCCGTTGAAATATATTCCCGACCATCACAGAATTTTTCATATTCAGGATGCGTCCAGCAGCCATATTCATTACGTTCCACTGGCATTTCTTTAATTGCGCTCATTTACCCCCCTTATTTAATTTTCTACGACACTTTTTACAATCATCTGGACTTTCGAATGTATCCGGCTCACGCTCATTGCCAAAATACATCCACCCACCGCAAGTACTTGTTATTTCACCTTCAGCAAAATAATGATGCTTTTTCGCCATAAGTGGCCTTGCCCAGCCCGGATTCGTTTTACTCACTTGTTGCCTCCTTTGCGAAGCTCTGCGACTAACTCGTCACATATGTGCGTCAAAGAGCAAAGTTTGATTGCTGGATGTTCGCGCACCATCTCCACACCCTGCGCCCGCAATTCTGCCAGAAAAGCGTAGGGGTCAGTTTTTTCACTGTGGTACATGGCATCATAGATAATCATTGCAGCGACACCTGCCTGTCCTGCATCTGTGACGGATATATGCTCAAGGGCTACGGCCATTGCGTGTTTCAACCTCTCATTTTCCACCTCAAGCACCACACGATTAGCCTCCAGCTCTTCTATGCGTTTTTTTGCTGCTCCCAGCTCAACACGCAGCTCCTGATAGTTAATCTCGCTCATTCTCCTTCCTCCCGCACTGCTGTTTTATATGCCCGAAGCACATGCGATGTTTTTCCTGACACAGTGCTTCTCAGAAAGAAAATTCCACTGGTGTTTATTACCAGATACGGGTCAGCAAGACGCAGCATATCCAGTATGTGATTATGTTTTCTTGTTTCCAGCACCGTACTGGAAATAAGCATATGTGACACGGGGCCGAAATCATGATATCTGATTTTCATATCATCACCCTGCTGTAAAAATTACCCGTTATCTCCTGTCGTTATTTTCTGTATGACATCACGATGCTTATTAATTTCCCGCAGCGCGGCGCATAAGCGCTCCCACTTCTGAACCTGACCTTTTGCCCGGCGCAGCTCGCGGTTAGCCACATGCAGCGATGGTAAAATCAGACCATCCGGATGCTTTCTGATGAACGACGACTGTGACTGCACTGTGACCGCCACACTTTCAGTTTTAATTTCTTCCTGTGTTTCCGCTTCCCGGACTGGTAACGCAACACCTGCCGGCTGAGGAAAGGCTTTACCATCGGTTTCCGTTACCGATGCAGCTTTCGGCTCTGCCGGTAAATTATCGCCCGGTATGCAGTAACGATATTGACCGTCCTGATTTACGCGAATCAGACGACCTTTGCTGACAGCCATCGCCAGTGATGAATTCGCCCGGCGGGAGGTAATCCCGAACATTAACGCCAGTTCGTCAGCCGACTGAGGACCATGCTGTTCAATCGCGTTAATCAGCATCTCTGCAGTGGTTTTTGGGGCCGCTTCAGTTGCCTCACTCGTCAGCCACCACATCGACCCCTTGTTATCAGCTTCGCCACGACGCTTCAGCTTCCAGAGTTCGGTAACAGCATCGTCACGGCTGATTTCAAGACGGGCTGCAATCTCGTGCGACGAGGCTTTTTTCAGTGCTTTCAGTGCGTCAAAAACGGTTTCCATTAAATTTTCCTCCCGGTAAAAATTACTTCTCAACTCAGACAAAACCGGCCGCCTTCCGGCGCTCATATTCCTGTTTCAGCAATTCAATTGGCGTTGGCCCTGGCGGGCGTTTGGGTGCTGCCAGTTGTCGCCGGACTGGCGGAACACTGAGGCCATTACCAACATGCTTTGCCCATTTCGTCAGCTGCCTTTCCACAAGCCGTTTTAACTCCCCTTCGGTCATCTGGCGCTCAATCCCCTTTGAACGCATCTCGAGGCAAATGTGGTACAGCACCGGCTGTGGCCACGGGTATTTATCACTCCCGTCGTACCGCCAGGATTCATTCCTCCAGCGACGGTATTCCTCCATCACGGCATCCACCGTCAGGCCAAATGGATTTGCCCCGCTCTCCGAAATCAACGCCACAAACTCAGCCAGATCCGGAGGCCACGTTTCACCCGCCCGGCAGCGGTCCATGCACCGACGGCAGATCTGCCGGATTTGCTGTTCAGTCATCGCGCCAATCTGAGCAATCCAGAGTTTCGACGGCGCAGCCCCGTTCTTCTGAGTCCAGCGGTTCGAATACACCTCCCCCATAAGCTCCCACAGCTTCCAGGCCGTTTCCGTTGCTGATAAATCCGTTTTCACGTTCCCACTGTTCGCGTGCAGCCCGGATTTCCTGAACTGCCCGTGATGCGGTGCCACCTGGTGCTGCATGGCTTACCCCCTTGCTGACTGGTTTTACCTGTGCCCTGACGTGCTGCACGTGGCGGGCAAATTTCTGCTCCCACTGAACCTGCGTGAAAACCTTCCCCTCCGCCATCCAGTAATCCCGGAATGCGGCAAGCTCAGCAGGTGTAAACTCAGGCTCAGGCAGAGCCATACCCCACACTGCTGCCCGCTGTCGAAAATCCGGCGACGGTTGCCAGACTCCAGTCATCGGAAATTTCCCGATCGGTTCGCTCAGGCCGTCCAGGTATTCAGGTTCGGCTGTCTGCAACGACGCGTCATTCAACTCACCGGTCGTAGCACTCTCGCGCATGCGCGCGTTATGTGTGGGGTTTAATTCTTTATCTGTATCTGTATCTGTCGTGATTTGTCGTGACATATGCGTGACGCGTCGTGACTCATCGTGACAATCAGTGTTCTGCTTCCGCAGTCTTTCCCGCTCCCGCTGCGCTCTCTTGCGCTCTGCCGGGGATTTTGCGGTTTGCGAAACATTACCGTTATCCTCCTTCATCACCTGGCGTTTTTCCCATCCGGAAATAAGATCACCATCCAGAACTCGCCCCTGCATTGCATGCAAAATTGAATCAATCACGTCTTCCGTCACATCAAGCGCACTTGCTAAATCTTCCGTCGTGACATCAATGTGACCACGTAGTGACACGCCGTGACATGTCGTGACATTTCGTGACGCACTCACCAGAAGGTGGATATACACCGCCATCACTGTTGCGATTGGCTGTCCTGAGACCCTGGCAATGGTTCGCCATTTGGGATCATTTGGCATGTCATGCCACAATCTGAGCCAGGCATTAGCCATACTCACCTCATCTGATACCGAACTTTACCCTCGAACATCCGGAATAAATCCGGCATGAATATTGTTGGTCAATGCACGACAACAGCATTACCAGGCTGACCACCACTGTTAGTCAGGGTGCCCCAGGCGATCGCCGCTGCGACAAAATCATCCACATCTTTCACCAGCCGATCCCTCCGTTCGACGATCTCACGGTAATATTCAGAGCTGTGACTGCGCATACGGGCCACCAGCAGAGGCGGCATTGCCTTTTCGATCGCCGGTAACAGAGCCTGAATTTTTTCAACAGCATCAGGGGTGTCTTTATCCAGCCAACGGAAAATTTTCTGGGTATTACGAGCCAGGGCTTCCGGATGGCTGTCGTCGTACAGTTCCGGGAACGTCATCCCCAGCTCGAAATAAGTCCGGGCTATTTCAGCTGCAGGAACTTTCTCACCGTCCGGATAGGCCCAGGCATTGATCGCCATGCGGATGTGCTCATGTTTGATTTTCATGAATCCCCCTTTCCTTCGCCCTGAGTGGTATCCTTCTTTTTGTAAAGTTCTGGGTTCAAAGATAATTTCCCCTTGGAGTATGCAGCAGCTTCCGCAGCCCTCCCCTTCGGAACTATTTCACCAGGACGCTTACGCCACATGTAAATAGCTTCGCGGGTTATCCCATAAAAATCGGCAACCCTCTGAACAGAACCAAAAAACTGGACAAGTTCATCAACTCGCATTTTACCTCCTAAATCTAAGTATTTTTAGATTACAAGATAATTTTTTTTAGGTCAATGCAATCTAAAATAATTTATATTCAATTTGCAGGAGAAAATGATGGAAAGCCTTGGCATCAGGCTTAAGAGACTTAGAAAAGATAAGGGGCTGACCCAAGTAGAACTGGGTAAGCTTTCAGGCGTGACTGGGGTTACTATAGGGTACTGGGAGAAAGATCTAAACGAACCAGGTAGCAAAGCTCTAAGTAAGTTAGCCCAGGCATTAGGAACTACTGAGTCCTATCTCCTATATGGAGTATCGTCTCCTGAATTATCTTTTGTACAAAGTACCTCAGGCACCAAGATCCCCTACCTTTCGTGGGGTGAGGCGATTTCTTTCCTAATCTTAAAAGGAGAGAAAACAATGGGAAATGTCGATAGGATCACCACATTCTTTGATGTCGAGGAAGGTGATTTTGCCGTTTCAATGCCTGATGACACAATGCATAACCCATCAGGATCACCGAGTATCCCAGTTGGTGCTACTGTGATCCTAAGGCCAGGAGAAAGTTATAAAAATGGCAGCATCGTCGCTGTAATAGTTCCGGATCCGCTTAAAAATGAACCATCTATGACTATAAAGAAATTAGTTATTGATGGGAAGCTTGTGTATTTAAGCCCTCTCAATCCACGCTATCAGTCATCCTTACTTACACCAGAGTGTAAAATTGTTGCCGTAGCAAAAGGTGTACAGTTCAACTTATAACCCGCCACGTCCTTTACTTGAGGTCGGCAATGCCGACCTTTTTTTTTAAATTAATCTAGATTTATCTTGACTGAAAAACTAAATACTTTTAGATTTATTACATACCACCCTACCTCGCCCCACAGAACGTCGGGCAATACCTCGAGTTACCCGGCAGTGGTCAGGGGTTAAGTAGCCAGCCCGAGGCGTATGAACATGACGGCGGGAACACTTTGTATAACAGCGCAGCAGGTTTTTAGTTCCGCGACCCGGCGTTAAGGGTAAATGAGGTCAACATGGATATGCTCAATCTTGGCAACAATGAATCTCTGGTGTGCGGAGTATTCCCCAACCACGACGGCACGTTTACCGCGATGACGTATACCAGAAGTAAAACGTTTAAAACCGAAGCTGGCGCGCATCGCTGGTTAGCAAGAAACGCTAACTGATTAGCGCCAGTAAAAACAGGTTTCCACAGGTTAATTTACCCTGAAAAGTCAGGGCATAACACGAAAGCGCACGGCGAGATCCCTTTGCATATAAGTCTTGTCGTTAAATTTCTTCGACCGTGCGCTTCTGGTTGTGGCAATCCGCGAAATGGCGCGGCGGTAAGTATGGCGGGGTTATTCCTTC
>ERZ1034710.460-NODE-460-length-12293-cov-12.571662_pt1 | contig 12293 bp, 8 predicted proteins | sample MGYA00520597_ERZ1034710 | MGnify/ENA primary metagenome ERZ1034710 (study PRJEB33766, sample SAMN09781714) | gut metagenome | biome: gut microbiome | host: Homo sapiens | place: Madagascar | study: EMG produced TPA metagenomics assembly of the PRJNA485056 data set... | reverse complement strand
AATGAAGTTTTATTAAGATGTAATCAAGGGGATTTGAATAACAATAGAAATGAAGAAATAGAATTCGTAAAGAAATGGATCAGAACTAATACAAATTAATGTTTTCACTTTTATAAGGGTATTTATGATTTTTGTTTTCTTAATTCATATTTGTTAATATAATAAATAGGTTTTTGAAGGAGGATGTATTATGGGATTGGATAAAGATAATAACAAACAAACGATTATTATTAGTGATGCAGAGCAGGAGAAGAAACCATGGGCTGCGAGTTGGCCAGCTTTTGGACATTATTTAAACAAATATAAATATTGGATTTTAGGAACTTCAATCATATTGGGATTAGTCGGATTTGCAGGTATTAAGTTTGTATATAATCCATCTAAAGAAACATTTAAGATAGGATTTGCTTATAATAAATCCAATTTTATCAGTAAAGTTAATAGCAGAAATGAAGTTGCATATTATTATCCCAACGGTTCTTCTTTTGATTATCAGTATGTCATCTCATTAAACAATATGAAATCCGTAGTTGATGCTTCTAATAGAAAAGCTCAGGATGATTATTTAAAGAACAATCCTACTGCAACTAAAGAAGAAATAGGAAATGTCAAAGGTGAGTTTGCTTCTATCGATTATGAAGAAATTAATAAATCCAATCTTTTGACCATTACTGAAATTAATGATAACAGTTTTATTGATACTTCTTCTTATTTAGCTTTTGATATAAATGGTCATAACAAAGATTTCTCTTCTGATGGATTAGCTCAAAGATTTTGCATGGCTTTAGTTAAGAGTGCACAAATAGGTCAAAATTCCTCCGGTGATTTTAATGCTTCTACTAATTTAGATGGTTTCTATGAAATATCTTCTCCTTTTAATAGATTAGATACTCAAATAACTATGCTTCAAGACGAAGTGGATTTCCTGTTTTCTTCCTATCAGTCTTTGATAAACATATTTGGTGGTAATACGGAAGTTATTACGACAGGTTCACCTAATAAGACTAGCTTATCTAATGCATTTAGACAATTTAAAGATGCGATGGACATTAGCATCAGTGCTGAAGATGCCAATATGTCTTCTATATCTTCGTTGAATAATTCTTTGACTTTTGATGTCGACAATACAACATATAAATATGTCTACGTCGATACTACCTCATCTAAGGAATTGTATCTGAGTTATTACTCAAATAAAAAGAAATCTATTCAAACAAGCATAGAAGATTTGAAGAACAAGTTAGCTTCTGAACAAGAGAATTACAACAATTTGAGTGATAAACTTCAAAGTAATGAAATTTCATCGGAAGAGAGAAATATGCTTAAAAGTGCTTTGAATAATAGTTTTAAGAACATAAATAATTACAATAACCAAATTTCAGAGTATACAATGGAATTATCAAAGATACCTTATCAGGAAAACTTTATAAATAGTATTACTGATTGGTCTAGTTGGAAATCATCTAATGCAGCTATAGCTGATACTGAAATATACAAGAATTATATGAAGGTGTTGGATTCTATTAATACTTTGTACAATACTTTGGAGAAGCAAGCTGGAATATTTAAGAATGTTTATGAGAGTGCTTATCAAGAGATCAGCACAGCTTCTAACAACAATGTAAAGACTTTATATAGAAATGTCATGCAAACAAGTGGAAGTAAGAGTTGGGTCTTGGGAGCTGGTGGAGGAGTTGTATTAGGATTCCTTGCATCCGCCTTGATAGCATTTGGAATCGGTCAATATGAAAGAAGAAAGGCCATTTTGTTAGGAGAACCAGATCCTATTATTCCTGTAAAGAAAGAAGAGATGGCAAAGGAAGAAAGTGTAGAAGAGGAAAAGCCTGAAGATAAAACTTCTGATGATAAGAAAGAGGAATATAAGGCTGAATAACTTTACAAGACATAGGCTTGGGCTTATGTCTTTTTTGTTACGGTGATATTCACTCCTTTTTCTAGTTAATTTTATGGTTGGTATAGAGACTAATAAATCCAAACCAAATAGAAAAAACGATTAATTTCAATGAGTGAAGAATAGAAAAAGTTTAGTATTTGTCGACACTTTTTGAATGCAAATAAGAAGTTTTACAAAATTAGCAGTCTAGGCTTGACTTTGCTAATTTCAGTGCTATATTTAAGGCGATAAACGAGGAAGCAAACCCCGTCAAAGGAGGTAACATAAATTATGATTAGACCTTTAAGAGATTATGTAGTATTACAAGCAGCTCCAGAGGAAAAGAGATATGGAGATATCATCGTCAAGAGTAAAGAAGACGATTCTGCTGTTGCTACTGTCGTAGCAGTTGGAACTGGTGTCAAGGATGAAAAGACTGGCACTATTGCTCCTTTGGATGTATCTGTAGGAGACAGAGTACTTTTTAAGAAGTACTCCACTACTGATTACAAGGAAGGTGATAAACATTACCTCGTAATCAAGAATGACGATATTATTGGAATTATCGACTAATTAGTCATCAAGAAAGGAGCTATTTAATTATGGCAAAAGAGATACGTTTTGGAAAAGATGCCCGTGATTCAATTTTGAAGGGTGTCGATACATTGGCTGATACAGTTAAGATTACTTTGGGACCCAAAGGACGTAATGTTGTTTTGGATCAAGGCTATGGATCACCTCTTATTTGCAACGATGGTGTCACCATTGCTCGTAACATCGAACTTAAAGATAAGTTCGAAAATATGGGTGCTAAGCTCGTATATGAAGTAGCAAACAATACTAATGATACAGCTGGTGATGGAACTACCACAGCTACAATCTTGGCTCAAGCTATCATTCATAAGGGTGTGGATGCAATCAATAGAGGTGCTAACCCTGTATTGGTTGGACAAGGAATAAACAAGGCCGGAAAGGCTGTCGCTAAGGAACTTTCTAGCTTGTCTCATCCTATTAACACCGATGCTGATATCGAGAATATCGCTACTATTTCTTCTGGTGATGAAGAAATCGGTAAAGTTATCTCCGATGCTATGCAGAAGGTTGGCCGTAGTGGTGTCATCACTGTCGACCAATCTAAGTCAACTGAGACAGAGCTCAAGGTTACTGAGGGTATGCAATATGATAAGGGATATATCTCTCCTTACATGGTTACCGATAGAGAAAAGATGACTGCCGAGTTGGAAGATCCTTACATCTTGGTCACTGATATCAAGGTTTCTAACATCAACGACATTCTTCCTTTGCTTCAAGCTGTTGTCGATGCTCATAAGCCTTTGCTCATCATCTCTGATGATATGGAGAATGAAGTCTCTTCAACCATAATCTTGAATAAACTTCGTGGAACATTCAATGTTGTCGCTACTAAACTTCCTGAGTTTGGTGATTTACAAAAGGCTACACTTGAAGACATCGCTGTTTTGACTGGTGCCAGATTCATTTCAAAGGATCTCAGCATGGAGTTGAAGGATGCTTCTATCGCTGATCTTGGACGTGCCAAGAAGGTTATCGTCACTGCCGATAATACTACTATCGTCGGTGGTGAAGGCGACAAGTCTAAGCTTCAAGAACACATCGATGAACTTGCAGCTCAAGCCGCTAACTCTAAGTCCGAATACGATCGTAAGAGAATTGAGAGAAGAGCTGCTAAGCTCTCCGGTGGAGTAGCAGTTATTAAAGTTGGAGCTACCACAGAGACTGAGCTTAAAGATAAGAAGCTTCACATCGAGGATGCTTTGAATGCTACTAAGGCTGCCGTTGCCGAAGGAATCGTAGTCGGTGGTGGAGCTGCACTTTGCGAAGTTTACCTCACTTTGAAGAAAACTTTGAAGGATGAGAATCCTGATGTCCAACGTGGAATCTCTTGTGTCTTGGAGAGCTTGAAAGCTCCTTTGGCACAAATCGCAGACAACGCTGGTTATTCTTCAATCGATGTTGTTGAGGCTCAACTCAATGAGAAGAAAGATTTCGGATTTGATGCCAAGAATGGTGTTTGGGTCGATATGTTCAAGGCAGGAATTGTAGATCCTTGCAAGGTTACAAGAAGTGCAATTCTTAATGCTTCTTCAATAGCTTCTGAACTTGTCACTACTGAAGCTGGAGTTGCAGATATCCCTGAACCCAAGGCTCCTGCAGCACCTGCAAACCCTGACATGGGATACTAATCGATAAGTAAATATATTTAGATGATAAAACCACAGCCGATTTGGCTGTGGCTTTTTTTAAGCAAAATTTTTAATTAGCAACTTCCTTATTTATAAATAAAGCGTATAAATAAAATATTCCATCTGAGATTTCAAAATTGATGTTACCACCATATTTCTCTGCTATATTTTCCATAGACCTCATTCCAAAGCCGTGAAACAATGGATCTTCTTTGCTCGTTTTAATAACTGTATTTCCTTGATTATCCTTTATTGGAACTATTTTATTATCGGTGTAGTTTTGAATTACTAAGGAAACGAAATTTCCTTTCTCTGTCATCGTCAAAGAAATAGCTCTTTTATCTTCGGATAATTTGGTGACCGATTCTATAGCGTTGTCTAAGGCATTTCCGAAGAATGTATATAAATCTAATTCAGACATGAAATTCAATTTCTTTCCATCTAAAAGGCAGGTTATCTTTATGTTCTTCTGACTGCATTCCAATGATTTTTCTGTCATGATTGTATCCAAGACTTTGTTTCCTGTTTTAATTGATGAATCGTAAATCTTGATTGCTGAAGTCATTTCTTTAACCACTTCTTTTTTAACGTTTTCGTTGGAGATGATTGCTTCCATTTGATGCTTTAAATCGTGAACTCTTCTATTGATTAAATCGATATTATTTTTCGATAATTCGTATTGCCTTTTCTCTTGTCTTATTATTTCATAAGCATCGTCTAGTTCAGTCTTCATCTGTCTTTGATCTAAAAGCTTAAACATGAAAGATAAAGACAAGAAGCAACAGAAAAATGATAGCAAATCAAAGAAACCCATAAATATATTTGGAATCTCATCATTAACTGAATATACGATATAAGAATTGATTCCTACTATGACGACTAATAAGAACCCGACGAATAAAATCATATATCCGGAGCTTATCATTATTTCTGAATTCTTCTTGATTTGATTTGCAAATAAGACAAAGCAGAAGAAGTAAATAGCAATATAAACAACAATATTGATTATTGTTGTAATGATAGAAAACTCATTAGTTGTAGGTAATTTTTGACCATATATTCCTATGGTAGATGAATTGTTTAGACCTGAGAAACAAAGAATAGAATTTAATCCTTGATATGCTATGTGCTGAACTAGATACGAAGCAACTGATAAGAAAGCAATAGTAGAAAAACTTTCAGCAAAACAAATCCAAGCAGCGCACATGGTTAGTCCAAAGATAACGACAAACATCAATGAGGTGTACCACCAGTTATAAAAAGGAATAGGATAAAAAAGTGTAACTAATACTATGACTAATAATGATCCACTAAGTCTCCACCAAAAATGATTTTTCCTTTTTACTTTGAAAAAGAAAAGACCTTCAGATACCAGTAATTCAAAAAGAAATATAAGTCTATAGATAAAAAGACCTGATATCTCTGGCATATTAGAGCCCTCCTTTTCCTAAGAACTTATTGAAATCTTGCATAAATTTTGCTTTTCTAGGATGGCTGATATCTAGCATGTTATTACCAACTTTAATTTGGTAACCAAAAACGCCATTTATATAATTATAGTTAACTAAAGAATAGTTATTACATCTTCCAAAGAAATCTATTTTATTCTCTTCTAGCAATTCTTCCACGCTTTTAATCGTGCCATAACTGATTTTATCTTCTTGAGTAGTATGTATTATCATCTTATGTCCAATGATTTCTATATATTGAATAGTGCTAGCTTTTATAAATGATTTTTCATAGTTGACTATGAAAGGTAGCAATATTTCTTGCTTCTTAGCAATCTTTTTAAGAGCTCTTTTAAATTTCATCGAAAAGACATAATAAGTCATAGGTTTGACTATGAAATCCATAGCTTCTACTTCATAACCTTCCACAGCATACTGGGCTAAATTAGAAACGAATATTATTATTGTTTCATCATCTATTTCTCTAATCTTCTTAGAGATTTCCATTCCATTTGATTCGCCTAAGTTTATATCCATAAAAATGATATCGAACTTATTTTTGGTAAAAGTGGATAAAAATTGTTCAGAAGTTTTAAACCATGTGGTGTCGACTTCGACACCTTCATTTTCTTCTTTGTATTTGTTTAAACAAGCGATGTAATTTTCATAATCTTTTTCATCATCTTCTACTTCTGCTACTCTAATCATGATGTTATTCCTCCTTGTTTTTCTTTTCCTTTAATGGATGATAGAGGAAGTATGTCCATACTCCTAGCCCACCGATCCAAATTATATTTCCGGCTATTAAACCATACACCCAAGGATTTGTTTTTGTGTTATTTAGAACAGGCTTTGTGAAGATTCCTTCACCATTGTTAAATTTGGTGGAATATTCAAAAGCATTAGCTATCATGTAAATCGTGTCTTTACTAGCTTCTTTTATGCAAGTCATATATACTGGATCATCAGTATCTAACGGCTGATAATTTGTTTCAGCAGTCAGCCATAAATCATTTCCTGCAACTATTCCATGTTGGATATCCATGGGAGGATCTCCATATGTTGTGTAATCTGTTATAACAGCACCTCTAAATCCCCATTCATTTCTTAGAATGCTGTTTAGTAATGAGTTATTAGCTCCACTCCAAACCGCCCCTATTCTTCCAAAGGAAGACATAACTCCAGTGCATTTATACTCTTTTACTGCTATCTCAAAAGGTCTTAAATATATTTCTCTTAAGGTTTGTTCGCTTATCCATGTATTTAAGCCTTGAAAGTTATCGCCTAATTCTGATAATGCGAAATGTTTTATATATGTATACATTCCACCTGCTCTAGCACCTTCTATGACATTGCCTCCGATTTTTCCGCTCAAAACAGGGTCTTCAGAATAATATTCATAATTCCTACCGGAGAAAGAAGACCTATGTAGATTTACTCCTGGTGCGTACCATCCACTAACACCTGTTTCTTTTCCTTCTTTTGCCACTATATATCCTAATTGTCTTGCAAGTTGTTTATTCCAAGTTTGACCGATGATTACTTCATTTGGAAATGCTGTCCATTTAGTGGCTTCAATTGATGTGGAATTTGTATTTAATCCGGCAGGTCCATCGTATTCATTGTATTGGGGCTTACCGATACTTTCTACGGCAATAGTTTTATATCCAGCTTGCTTAGATAGTTCGCACATCTCTTCATAGGACATCTGATCAATCAAATCTGATAGCTCTTTTGAATTGTAATCAGAGCCTATTTTCTTAATTAAATCTTCGTTGTATTTCAATTTTGTCTCTGAGTTTTCTAATTGAGCTCTAGTTAATTTACTTCCATTTTCATCAGTGGTTAATAATAAATTATTATTGTTTTTTTGAGTTGGTAATGTCGCTATGGTTTTATCTAATTCTTCTTTATGAGAATAGTCATTAGCTGTTTTTATTTTGTCTTTGTCTATAGTCGAATAGTCTGTAGTTTTTGGATAAGATTTATTAAAATCATCTCTCGTCAAATAATTTTGATCTATGTTGACGGAACTACCATCTATCGGTGTTGAAGCATAGCTGTTTAAAGCTGTAAATCTATTTTCCACTGTATTTTCAGTAGTTGGGTCTTTGGAATAATTTATTGTTTCTTCTAAGTCAAAGCTGATTGAATTTCCTAGATAATCATCCATGCTTTTGATTTCATGACAATTATTCATCAGTTTGAATGTATAAGTCCCTTTATCTAACTCATATCCTTTATGACCATTTTCATTCTTATCATATGCATCATAACTAGCTAGGTCATAAAGATTGAAGGATAGTTTTATGTCTTTTTGTGTTTCACCAGGATTTAATAAATCTGTTTTTTCAAATGCCACTAATTGAATTGATGATTTTTCTATTTGTCCCTTGATATATGGAGTGAAACCATATAGTTGAATCACATCCTTTCCAGCGTAGTCACCAGTATTTTTTACATCCAATGTCAAGGTTATAGTTGAATCTTTGCTTATTTCAGAATTTGGATCGATGTCAACTTTCTTTAAATCCCAGTCAAAAGTTGTATAGGATAATCCGTATCCGAAAGGATACTGGACTATATTCTTGTAATCTTCACTATAGTATTTCTCTTCGTACGCTGTTTCGTACCATCTATATCCGAAGTAAAGTCCTTCTTTATATGTGATTTGATACATATTTTCATTATCTTTGTTTGGAAAACGATTGCTATAGGATGGCTCGGTTGTTAAATCCACCGGATATGTATCAGTTAGCTTCCCTGATGGATTAACTTCACCTTTCAATATCTTAGCAACTCCTATCATTCCAGATTGACCAGGAAGACCGATGCTTAAAGCGGCATCGATTCTATCATCATTTAGAAATGATAATTCCATTGTGTTTGTTGAATTGATCAAGACTATTACATCATCGAATTCCTTTTCGACCATGTTTAATAAGTCTTTTTCTTCATTACTCAATTCTAGATAATGCTTTGTGTAATCTAAGGATGAACCATTAGAATTAATCTTTTTTTGATAGTTAGGTGCTTCACCCATATTTTCACCTAGGATTCTACTTATCATCACTATGGCTGTAGATGAGAAGGATTTAGCTTTACTTATCATTTCTGATGAATATGAATCAATAGAAGGCTGAATCAGTCTAAGTCTTTTATTCTTGTCATTAGAATCGTTTTCGTTGATGAAATTTCCATTATAGAAGGAATCATATTTGGATATGATTTCATTGTTTACTTCAAATCCTTCTAGTTCCAATGCATTTACTAATGTTACTTTATTAGTATCGCTTATAGGTGATGCACCAGATCCTACACCCTTTAAAACATTTCCTTGGTCACATGAATTCCAACCAAATACATTGATCGGTGTTTTATCTGAATTCATTTTTAAGGGAAGACAATTGTCTTTGTTCTTTAATAATACTGCTCCTTCTTCTTCTATCGATTGGACTAATTCGTTGGATTTAGTTGCTACATCTTTAAAATCCGATGAATCAAATCTACTCTCTTGGAAGTAATTATTGATGGAATCTATATTTGTGCCTATGACACAGTCTAATGTAATCAATGTTAGTGCCAAAGCACAAATTTCAGCAAAGTTTAATTTGAATTTACTTAATTTCATAGTGATTTCTAATAATTAACATTAAACCACAAAGAACTAAAATTATCTAGAAAGCCTTTTCTTAAAAAAGTATAAAATTTTTGATTAAAACAAAGTTAGACTCTAATAATTATGCTCAAATTATGAAAAAGAGCTTAAAATTAAGCAAGATTAAGCTTTAAATCATTGAATTCATGTTAAATATTCTTCTTTGTTTGATTAAAAAGTTAATCTATCATCAAAGGTAAGCCCTTACACATATTTCAAGCTTATCTTTGGAGGAAAAACAATTATGAAAGCTAAGTCTATTTATGCTGTATTAGCTAGTTTGATGCTTACTACAGGACTCGTAGCTTGTGGGCCTGAAACCAACCCGACAGGTGGTAATACCGGGGGGGGGTATCACATCTAGTCCTACGACACAAGCTCCTGAAGTAAAGAAAGGAACTGTTGTTTTATCATTTGATAACAATCAAGGAACTGTTACTGCTGATAAAACAAATGGCGATGTCGGTCAAACTGTAACACTCACTATCACTCCTAATGAAGGATATGAGATCGATTCAGTTAAGGCTAACGACAAAGTCCTCAGTGGTACAACATATTCGTTTAAATTAGTTGAAGGTGAAAACAATGTTGAAGTAACTTTTAAGGCAAAGGCAGTAGAACCTGAAGTAGAATACAACATCACATATACTGCTTCGGAAGATTATGATGTTAAAGAATTAAGTGCTACTAAGGCTAAAAAAGGTCAAACAGTCACTTTCAAAGTCGAAGTAAAGAATGAAAACAAAGAATTGGATGAAGTCAAAGTAAACGGAACTGCTTTGATTGCTAATGATGGTGTTTACTCATTCGTTATGGGTGAAGCTGATGCTGTCATTGAAGTAACATTAAAAGATAAGGCAGTAGAACCTGAAGTAGAATACAACATCACATATACTGCTTCGGAAGATTATACTGTCACTAATTTAGCTACCAAGGCTACTAAAGGAACTAAGGTAACTTTCAATATTGCTGTTAATGATGAAAATAAAGAACTATCTTCGATTAAAGCTAATGACGTAGATTGTACATTGGAAGAAGATGGCTCATATTCGTTTGTAATGCCCGAAGGTGATGTTGCTATTGCTATCACTCTTCAAACTAAAGTCAATTTGAATCTCTCTATAACTTCTGACAAACAATCTTATAAAGAGGGTGATGGAGCTGCAGTATTGCAAGCGACATTCGGAGACGATCAAGTTGAAGGTGCTACTTATGTATGGGATGGAACTGATGCCAAGGATGTCGGTGTAGTAAATCCTTTCGCAGATGATGACTCTAAACAATACTTTACACCTACCAATGTTGGAAAAGGAACAGTCAAAGTCACCGCTACAGTCAACGGAAAAGAATACAAGGCTTCTTTGAATATTACAGTAGAAGCAGACTATACCAAATACACCGAAATCAAAACTGCTGATGCGATGATTGAGTTATTGAATAAGAAAGATACAGTCAACGGAAAGTACTGCTTAGGCGCTAACATTGACTTGGGTGGAATGCAAGTCAATGGAAGAGCAAATAATTCTACCTTTGTTGGAACTATTGATGGAAGAGGATATACACTCTCAAACTTTGTGGTAAAGAATGATTCTTCTCTAGAGACTGATAAAGCTACTGGATTATTCTGGCAGTATCAAGGTGTATTGAGAAACATTCATATCAAAGGAACAATTGACACAGCCGGATTTAGTGGACTACTTGCAAAGGAAGTCAGTGGACCTCAAACTAGAATTACTGATTGTTTGTTTGAGGCTAAGAATGTTCAAACTGGGGTCGATTGGACTTGGGGAAGAAATGGTGTTATTGCCTCTACACTTCAAAATGAAGCAAAGGTTGAGAATGTAGTAACTAACCTCGATGCAACTGATGCTATGTGTTTACCATTCTTTGCTTATTCATGGACTGAAACACAGGTGATGAAGAATGCATATACAAACATAGCTCATGATACTCAAAGTGAGAACTATAAGCCATTTAATCCTAATGGAGGTGATATCTCAGCACAGGTTATGGAGAATATCAATCACACTCCCTTTGATTCTACTTTAGCTTCAGCCTATACAACATTGGATTCATCTATTTGGACTCTTGAAGATAACAAGATGCCTGTCTTGGCTCATGATAGCGAAGCACCTGAAAAGCTAGAAGCTATGCTTACTGCTAGTGCTGATACGACTTCTCTTTCAATGAAAGAAGATGGTACAAAGACTGCAACCATAACTACTTCGTTGAAGTATTCGACTGAAACATTGTCTGATTATTCTTATACTCTTGATCCTAGCGATGCTTCAGTGATTAGTGTAACCAACAATAATGATGGAACATTTGGAATTACAGCTGTAGCTGCTGGTGAAGCTACTGTCTCAGTGAATGCAAAATTAGGAGATAAGACTTTAACTGCTGAAGCTATTACATTCACTGTTAAGTCTGCTGATGCTCCTAAATATGAAATTCCAGATGGTGCATTTGAAATTAAGGATGTAGCAACATTCAAAACTGTATTTGATAAGGGCGCTGCTTATACTACGAGGAATTTCTACTTGTCTTCTGATATCGATTTGACAGGTGATGATTTGACTACCACACAGATGATGTGGATGGCTGGTGAGTTCTCTGGAATATTTGAAGGACAAGGACATACCATCACAGGTGATATCAGTTGGGATATGTTCAACATTATCGCTGCTAATGGTGTTGTGAGAAATGTAAATATAAAGACGAGCAATCCTGTCGAAGCTAACAGAGGTCCATTAGCTCATACAAATAAAGGAACTATATCAAATGTTCATATCGATATGACTGTAGTTGATGAACGTGCAACAAATACATTTGCTGGAATGTTCTTTTCGAACGAAGGTAAGGTTGAAGATTCTTCTGTAGCTTTCCATGTGAATACGGCAAGCAATACTATTAAATCATTTAGTAATATTGGATCTGGAACTTACACCAATTGTACTTACACAGTCGATGGAACATGGGATGGTGCTCAGAATGCTGTAGTCGCTACTGATGGGACTACTAAAAAAGATGCTTAATAAAAAAAGAGGAATAAAATAAAATGAAATTAAATA
>ERZ1034710.456-NODE-456-length-12350-cov-11.933713_pt1 | contig 12350 bp, 10 predicted proteins | sample MGYA00520597_ERZ1034710 | MGnify/ENA primary metagenome ERZ1034710 (study PRJEB33766, sample SAMN09781714) | gut metagenome | biome: gut microbiome | host: Homo sapiens | place: Madagascar | study: EMG produced TPA metagenomics assembly of the PRJNA485056 data... | reverse complement strand
GACTTCATCTTTAGTTTATTATGTGATTTTAATAGTGTGCGGAATTGCAGGATTTGATTTATTGCTTTGCTTGTTCAATCAATCAAACTATGCTAACCTACCTGTGTGGATTTCCTTCTATTTAGCGAGTGTAATAGCTTTGTTCTATGATTACATAATAACGAAGCTGTTCGCATACGATAAGATTTCAGACAAGAATATGTTTTGGGAGATAGTTAGATTTGCTTTAGTTGGAATCATAGCTTCTGTATTTGATTTTGCTACTACATATGGAATGAGATTGTTATTAGCATCTTCCAGCCTATCTGAAACAATTATTACTATTATTGCTGTCACTATGGGCTTTATAGTTGGTGTGATAGTTAATTATTTGTGCTCAGTTTATATGGTATATAAAGCCAGTACAAAATCCAATGCTAAAACCTGGTACGGAATGTTGCTGTTTGTAGTGCTATCTGCATTTGGATTAATTATCGGAATAGGATTAGAAGCTTTGTTCTACGACTATTTAAAATGGACTTATATCCTTGTCTTTATTATCAGAACTTTAGTCGTTATGATTTGGAACTATATTTCTAGAAAGTTATTTATTTTTAAATAACATTTCATTGAATTTAGATTTTCTTACATGAACAAAGCATTAAATTGAAAGAGATAAGTAAGCTGATAAAAACATACTTTTCATATTCTTTACGAAAACAATTTATAAAGAATGGCTTCTTAATTTTAATCCAATACAATAAGCCTTAAGGCATTGGATTGCACCATGGAGATAGGCATACTCGTGAGAATCTATCAAGCGGCCTCATAAATGAGAGCATGTTCGCCAAGGTTATAGAGAACGTATCGAAAAGATTTGGCATCCATCATAGTTTTTTTGAATAAAAGACATGGGAAAATAATGGCTTTCTCAAAAAGCGGTAGTGAAATTATGAGCAAACTAATGAATTGTGAGAAAAGAGGCACTTGCTATGATTGTAAGTGCCATAAGCTGATAATCAAACTATGTGGTAGAAAGTCGCCTTTCCGACGCCTTCCTTCTTTATCTTGCCTTCATCGCAAAACTTTTTAAGAGTCTGCTCGACGGAACCTTTACTGATTTCCGGACATAGCTCAGCGATGTCGTTTTTGGTAAATTTTCCAATTTTGAAATTCACCGCCTTCTCAACCATTTCCCTGGCGGACATCTTTTTTCCAACGATGTTGACCCTGTCCTCGAAATCGCGATACGCAGCCAGTATGGTTCCGAGGAGGTATTTAATGAAAGGAGAGTTATCGTTGTTATCGTCTATCCAGCCACGAGAGCTTTCCTGCAAGGCGTCGTAATAATCGCTTTTGGTGATCTGTATCTTCTTTTCTAGTGAAATGTATTTTCCAACCTCGTATCCATTCTTATAGAGGAGAAGTGTCATGAGAAGTCTGGACATCCTTCCGTTTCCATCGTTGAATGGGTGAATGCAGAGGAAATCACGGATGAACACCGGGATGACGATGAGCGGATCGATGCGATATTTGTTTATCGCCTTGTCATATTCCTCGCAGAGCCGTTCGACCGCCTCTGGTGTTTCAAAAGGCTCTAGCGGCCGGAATAGAACTATCTTTGTTCCATCTTTCGTTATGGCGTCGATTTCGTTGGGGGAATCCTTGAACTTACCGCCGAAACGCTCTTCTGAGAATTTGTAGAGTTCCCTATGAAGCTGAAGGATTGTGCTGGGGGTGATAGTAATGTAGTCAAAATTCTCGTGAATGATGTCAAGGACGTTGCGGTAACCTTTGATTTCCTTCTCGTTGCAGTTCTTCGGCGTCGTCTTATCATTCATCAGCTGGGCGAATCTCCGGTTGGTCGTGACGATTCCTTCGATTTCGTTGCTGGATTCCGTGCTTTGGATTTTGGAAAGCTCAACGAGCTTATCGAGTCCCTTTGGCTTCTGCTCCAGATAAAGCTCTTGCCTTCCCTTGTATTCATGTATCAGGCCGATGTAATTGACGGTTTCCCTGTCGAAGGCTCTATCAGCAAGTTTGGAGTAATCAAATTCTTTGCGCATCTTTCTCACAATCCTTTCTTGTTGCTTATAAATTATGGCTTAAATTACGAGCAAACTCAATTTATATGCTAAGTTTAATATAAAAATTAATTTAAAATTCGACAAAAATTTAAATCTAAAATTTAGGAACATAGCTATTGTTTGGCATAATTGGGTCGGAGCATGTTTTCAAACTTCTATATCAGAACAAACAAGGAGGAAACAAGAATGTCTGATATAAAAGTTATTAAAGCGAATGCCACGTTAAACGGCAGAAACAAAAAGAAGAACACCGATTCAAAAAGGTCGAGGCTCTTTTTTCTTTGCCGAAAATCGGCTTGTATTCTTTCGAAAACGAAGAAAAACGGCTTTTACTAGTATGGGGAAACATATCTACACCCCCAATGTCTTGTACAGGTAACTCGTATGCACACTCGGCTTTGCGGGAACATATCATCCATTACAGGGTAGGTTATGGAAGGAACATATCAACACCCTGGATTTACTGTCAACCTATCTGGTAATGTACCTTGGCAAAACGGGAATATATGGAAGCCTTTGATAGATGGTAGACAAACTAAAATAAGCAATTTCGTTTTATGGCTGATTGGGAATTTATGGGTTTGAGTTCTATTTAGAAGGCAAGGGGGCAGATAAGATTTTGAAAATTAGCTATTTGTCATCAGCTTTTTGCATTTATTCTTCACTTTATTCTTCACTTCCTGCTGAATTAGGGAACATTTCTAATTTTATTGTATTTTAAAAATTCCCTAAAAATCAACGGATCATTGCTTAGAAGGATTATGAAGAAGTTCGGAATGAAGGTCATGAAGAACCATGGCACATTAAATGGCACATTAAATGACACATTAAATGGCACATTAAAAAACGATAATCTGACGGACAATGAGCTTACTTTGCTCAGTATCCTTCTTTCCAATCCGAGCATATCCCTATCTGACGCCAGTGAGAGGATGGGAATATCTAGAAGGACCTCGAGAATCGTCGCATCGCTTCAGGACAAAGGAATCGTTGAGAGAAAGAAATCCAAAAAAGAGGGGAGATGGAGAATCGTCAAATAGGCATTTTTGATAAATCTTGTTGGCGTGAGAGTCGTTTGGCACTCAATGAAGTCGATGGCACTCAGCTTTTCTTCATCAAGAAAGAGCTCGAAAAGCTCATAAAGAGTAACGAAAGAATCACAAGGAAAGAAATCGCCGAGTACTTCGGCGCTTTGCCCCATGGTTGCATTATGGACAATTTTTTTGTCTTTATTGCATTGACACGAAGTGATTTGAAATTCGCTTGTGACGCGGGTTAACATTCGGCGGCGCTAATCTTGATAAGAAGATAGTGCGAAAATGAGAATATTTTTCTCTTCACTTTTCTATGTACTTTTTTATGTACTTTTCTATGTACTTTTCTATGTACCTTTCTCTTCACTTCTATGTTGAATGCGATGAAAAATCTTTGGTAGACGATAGTTTGAAATCCTTTTTATAATATTGACGTTGGATAAATTGAATTTATTACCATAGGGTAATAAAGTTTGGCAGAGTGAGAAAACGGATTTTGAGGGCTGCTTGAGAAGCTTCATGGCTGACGGAATGACTTGGCATTATTGTTCATTACGTCGAACAGTAATCAAGAGTAATGATATTGAAATGATGCGTAATGTTTGATATTATGTATTTGTAGGAGATGCGAGAAAATGAAGATAAATGAGTTATACAACGATGTATTGAACGAGGACACTCAATACGAGTTTAAAGCGAAGATTCATTATGAAAACAATATTAAATGGGCAAAAACCATTGTGGCGTATGCAAATGGCGAAGGCGGAGTGATCTTCATCGGCGTCTCCAATGACGGAGAGGCATTCGGGCTTTCTCTGGAGGAAGTCGATGAAAGCAAGAACACAATCGCCGTGGTAAACGATAGGAATATTTTTCCGCACGTGAGGTATCACATCTCCATGAGAAGCGTCGATGATGAAGCGAATGCGTTTGTCCTGGCCATTAAAATCGACAAGTCGGACTCGATTGTCAGATATAGAGATGGGGATTTCAATGAGAAAGTCTACGTGAAAGGCGATGGCAATTCCACGCCGGCCACTCCCGAGGAAATAATCTCTCTTTCTAGGAGAAAGTATGGAATCGACAACCATTTCAGCGATGTTGATTTTGACATCGGGCTATGGACGAAGTATATGAAGCTGTGCAAGAGCTATAGATTCGATTCCTCTGTGCCATCCATTAAGGAAATGCAAAACGAGGATATTGTGTCATCGGATGGGAAAGCATCGTATGGTTTAATGATGTTTAAAGACGATTACAACGAAGATCTATCGCTTGTCAGCTGCAGATTATGGTCAGGAAAAGACAAAACAAGCGATGTAATAGATAGCATCCGATTTAAGGGCCCTATTGGGGAGTGCTTCCAAAACGCTTTGGCTTTCATAGAGAGAAACACGAAAACTGGCTGGACGAAAAAGGAGAACGGCGGAAGAGAGAAGACGTTTGCTTATCCTTTTCAAGCAGTGAGAGAGTCGCTTGTGAATGCGTTTGCACATAGAGACTATTCAATCACTGGGACGCAAATAGATGTAGATATTTTTTCGGATAGGTTGGATATAACCTCACCGGGATCGTGGCTTTTGCCGAGGCCATTCGAAGAATATCCCATAGGAACCATTCCATCGATAAGGAGAAATAAAATAATCTCAGCTTGTTTTGATCTCGCCAATTTGATGGAAAGAAGTGGTTCCGGTTTCAAAACGATCTATGATGCGTATGACACTGCTTCTGAAGATAAAAAGCCCGTTGTTCTTTCTTATTCCGGTTTCCTTATCATCCGGTTGTTCGATTTGCTTTGGGAAAAGCAAGGATTGGATTTTGATGATATTTTCGTTGATCCAATCGAAAAAGAAAAACAAAGGGTTGTTGCAATCCTGAGCAAAGGAAATCTAGGCATTAGAGAACTGCAAAAAGAATCCGTGTTTAAAAGCAGAGCCTATTTTATAGAACGAGTTATTAATCCGTTGATCGATAATATGACAATAGAAAGAATTGGAAATAGCAAATCAAGGAGTTCCTTCTTTAGATTAAGAAAGAGCAATGATAGATAAGGCTTCTCTATAAAAGGGTCATTGCAAAGAAGAAAAACTTCCAAGTATTACAAGAAAGGGAATCGCAGCATATTAAGGAGTGCCTCTTAGGGGTGTCCAAAGAGATTGGAATACGATGGATTCAACTTGATATGTCGGGAGCGGAAAATTCGGGCATTGGGAGATAAAACAAGACTAAAAGAAAAAATCGTTGAAAATTCTCTAGCCGATGCTATGAGAAAGACATATCAACCTCATCGTTTTCTAATAAGGTAGTCGCCTTTTACCTGTTGCACTGTCAGCCAAACAGGTCAACAAAAGAGGTCGACTTCATAACTTTGGTTGTATTTTTGACATTTTTTCGAGGCAAAATTATGCATGTTGAGACTATAGTTGCACTAACGAGTAAAAGATACTAAAACTCAAGAAAAACAACAATAAGCAATTTCTTGATTGAACAGTAGAAATTGTGGGTTGTGATTGCTTAGTTTGTCTTTTTGAACTTACTTTTGGGAAGTATCAGATAGCTGATGCACACGAACAATCCAATCGAAAGCTTCAATATATAGATTCAGTTCTTAAATGTGGACGTCCAGAAGAAAAGGATTGTCACATTGTTCCTGCACTTCAACAAATGGGTAAACACCTATAAAAAGCGAGTTTCATCATATGATACGAATTCTTTAATTTCTTCTATATCTTCATCTGATAATTTGTTTTCTATATCTAAGCCATCTTCTCTATAAATAAATTCTTTATCTAGATTAGGCTTGAGTTCTTCGATATTCTCTATAAATTCATCCTTATTTCCACCATCTATTTTCTCACTACTTGAAAAAGAACAAATAGAAAGTGCAACAATAAAAGTCATCATCGTTGTAATAAGATACAAAGTTTAAACAATCCCCCATAGGAGGTGAATTATATGAATTTTATTATCATCTATCCTAGCAGTTTGAATGCGTTTATGATTTGCCAAGCCAAGTTGTAGTAGATTCCAGATAAAGTAACTGTACCTGATCCAAAGTTTGTCTGAGTTACCATCCATTCATTGAGACTAGGAACGGCATACGATATTCCAATCACCACAAGCATAATTGAGAGAATAGTAGCCGATGCTTCTATTATTCTTAATGTCAATCCTGCGATTCTATCGATAATTCCAACCTTACCATCTTCTTTACCTTTAAGTAAGAGCCTAAGTAGTATTGTCACTAGTAAGGCTGATACGAAGTAAAGGACAACATAAGTGACCGCATAAGCTATAGCAGCACAAATTCCAGATCCTAACGCCATAGCTACAGTTCCACTTGTGAAATATATCTTAGTTATGAAATAAGAAGCAAAGAACTTAGGAATTCCAATAGAAGTCATTCCAGTTGCTAAATATGATTGTGCCCCATCTATTGCTATTACATCAGAATAGGATGAGTTCAAAATTGCTAATGTATTCGACTCGCTGACGTTAGCAATCATAATGTTTCCAAAATATGATGCTCCTGTCTCTCCTAGTGGTGTGTTACTCAAGATGACATTAGTCAGCATTGCATAGAACATTGTTGCTATTACAAATCCAACTAACCATCCTAGTTTTCTGGTGATTCTCTTTTTCGCCCCAAATATCAATCCTATGATTCCAGCTATTACTAATATAGCGAGAATTATCCAGTCTAATAAAGTCATTAGATTTATCCTCCTTTGATTACTATTTTAAAGTATAACCCTTAAAACAAAAAGAGGCTGTTTTTCACAGCCTCTCATATATTGTTTTTAGAATTACTTAGATTCGCCTTCTTGCATCAAACCATAGGTGAGGTAAGAAAGGACACGATCGAAGGTCAATTCATCTCTTGCAACGAAGATGATCTTGTCTCCAGCATGGAGAACGAACTTAGGTCCAGGAGAGCACTTGGCAATTCCATCAGCACCGACAACAGCAACAATAGTGGCGGTGGTGTAGTTTCCGAAACGAGTTTCGAGAAGGGTCTTACCATCAATCCATGAATCTTCAGGTACATCAGCCTCAGACAACTTAACTGCTTCATTAGATTGATAACGGAAGGAATCCTTCATATCATCGATAGCATCGTTAATCTTGGCATCCAAAGCCTTTTTCTCGTTGAGTAAAGCTTCGAGATTCTTATATTTGGCAGAGATTTGAGTCTCTGATTTCCAACGTGAAGCAAATTGCTGAGCGTGGAGAACAGACTCAACAAATACACCGACACCTCTCTTGGAAGAAACTACTTTCTCTTTCTCCAAAAGGTTTAAAGCCTTACGAACAGTCTCGGGTGAGACTCCATAAGCAGCACCTAATATAGAACGACCCTTTAACAAGGTTCCTTCAGGATATTCTCCGTTCATGATCTTTCCACAGATATCTTGAGCAATTTTCAAATAACGTGGAGTTCCTCTTTCTTTTGCCATTTAATTGGCCTCCTTTAATCACTTAAATAATCTAACACACCGATTGAAAAATAACAAGTATTTTCGATAAACACTAATCTTTTTATTGGTTGCAACACTATAAAAAATATAAGTTGCTTTTTATAAAAATCCTATTGCATAATTAAAAAACAACTTAATTTAAAATTGGTGGTACCATTACTTTTTTATCTTTGTAATTCATTTTTGGTTTTTATGTTTGAGCCTAATTTATCAAACTTCAATAGATTGATTAAAGTCAAAAATGAATTTAGCAATTCATTAATAATATGCATACCTTATATAATTAAGATGTATATATTTAATAAAAGTGGAAAAAATTGTTTTCTCTCTTTATAATATGCAAGCATTATTAAGGAGTTTTTTACATGGGTACAGTAAAGTATTTATGGCAATGCTTATATAAGAATCAAGCGATTATCGATGGTAGAAAGAGAAAGTGGTGGTTAGCTGTCATCGTATTTATTCTCTCTATTGCATTGCTGATGATTCCTATTCTTTCTTCTGGATATATGACTTCTGGTGGAGCTGTATTGGAACCTAGCAATGAAAAAGGAATCTCAATAGCCTTGGATACATTGTCATCGTCTAACGATGCAAAGTATGCAGACTTCCAAAAGCTGAATTTCCAAGATACTTCTGATGGAATTCAATTGTTCTATGGAGATAATACTAGTTATGTCGACTCTCAGTTCTTCACTGATACGACTATAGATAATGGTGTGCGTAGTGAGACTAACAATTATAACTTTAAACACAGAGTCACAATCTATAACACCACTACCAATGCTGATGGATCTACTTCTCATACTCCAGCTCAATCCGAGGAGTTTGTTTATTTCTCAGTTTATTCAACTAAGAATGATATAACTACAAAAGAAGGATCTACTGCAGTAAATGCCAGTATCGCTAGGATAAACTCTACTGATAATAAGACTGGAACTGCTTATCACTCTTTCATCTTATTTGCTCCTAAATCTTATATGGTTGTTCTTTATCCTAATGCACCTGTCGATTTAGATAAGATTGCTAACAAGTCTGCCAATGCTCCTAGTGGATCATCTATGAGTGGACTTTACAGCGGATTGTCTCCTTTATTAAAGGATAATAAATTCTCATTGAAGTATACAATGACTGATGCTGCTACATTGGAAAACACCGCTTCTAATGTTCTTTGGAAAGATTTGTTCGCTCAAGGATATCGTCCAATTCGTGATCAAAATACTTGGGTGATGGTTGGAATCGTAGCTGGCAGTGGAGTGGGATTGATTGTCTTAGGTGGTATCGTTCTTTGGTTGTTCACTTTAGGAAAGAGCAATTTATTGCACAAGAACTGCAACGCTTGGGAAGGTATACAAATGTCTATCATGTCTAGCTTCACTGTGTGCTTGCTAGCTATGATATTCTTCTTCTTCAGCTCATCATACGGAATAATGATCGGTGTATTCGGCTATATCATGCGTTTGACATTCTTGATCAATAGAACATCAGGTAAGTTTAATTCAACTAAAGAGCAAAAGCCGTTATATCAGTCACGTTCATAATAATTTCAGCAATAAAAAGACAAGGCCTGAGGCCTTGTTTTTTTTATTCTCTTAGATTATCTACTTAAATATATATTGAACTTTTCCTTTTCCTTTTTCACTGGTTATCTTTGCATATGCACCATTTATCATAGGAATCGTAGGTCCTTTATGTCCTATATCGGCATCGAATATCATAGGAATATTTAAATCGCTCAAAGTTTCAGTTACTATTTCTTGATATGTTTTATTCAGATAAGATTTATAGAAAAGTGGTCTACCAAAAATGATTCCTTTACAATATTTAAACCATCCTGCTTCTTTTAATTGCCATAAGTGTAGATGAAGATTGGAATCATCACTACTGAATGTTTCAAAGAAGAATATTATTCCGTCTTTTTTATATTTTTCGCAGAATTCTAATGTCTTCTCGTATGGAGTTCCAATTAAAGAGAATAGGACTTCAGTACAACCACCCAACAATCTTCCTTCCATTTCTATTTTAGATTCTTTATTCCCATTGATCCATTTTACTTTTTTATCTTTATAGAATGGCTCTAATCCGCTTATGGATTCACGAAACTCCTCTTCGTAGTAAGTTAATGATTCAACTGTATCAGACTCTCCCATTAAAAGTTTAATGTTTTGTGTTTGGCATTTCTCATATGGCTTTTTTCCAAAAGCACTGAAGTTTTGGCCGTATATAGTTGCTACATCACAAATTGTTGTTAAAGCATAAAGAATTGATGTATTGTCTGAATATCCTTGAACCCAACAAGGTTTCCTTTTAAATTGCTTGTAATCGATGAATTTGAGCATTTCATTGAGATAATCTCCACCAGCTGCAGAGATGATCCAAGGTGTTTCGTATTTGACTAAATCATTGAATTCTTTTGCTCTTTGTTCTCCACTTGCGGATTTGCCTCCAATATCTGAAAATACATCCTCAGTAAATATAGGATTTAAGTCGTATTTCTTTTTTAATGTTTTTTGACCATTGATAAAATTGTTTTGACCCGGTTGATCTGTAATTCCACAGCTGAAGGCTGATACTCCTACTAAATCACCTTTCTTTAATAATCTAGGATATTTCATATTGATGACCTCTTTTATAATAAGATAACAAAAATTGATATCAAAATATAAGAAAAAATTCAGATTTCAATATACAACTTTAATTTATGAATTAAAATCGCCTCAATTTAAATGAGGCGATTATTAGTCTATAAATTAGTATTTAAGTTTTCTAGGCTTCTTAGAATTCTTCTTTATGACAAGACGATACTTGAACATTAACTTTCTATCCTTCAAATCTCGTGTATTTATTTTCCATGAGTTATCTTGAAGAGGCTCAAGGACTACAGGGTCATCGTCACAGCAGCACTCACAGCACTTTTCTTCAGGTTTATTCTCTTCGACCTTAGGCTGCTCTTCAACTTTTTCTTCTTTCTTCTTAGGTTCTTCTTTGGCTTCTTCTTTTTTCTCTTCTACTAAGCCGACTTCCTCTTCTTCAGCGGTTTTATCTACTTTACGACGAAGTGTTGGGAAGAGAATTACTTCACGAATTGAATCCTCGCTTGTCAAGAACATGACCAAACGATCGATTCCGATTCCGATTCCACCAGTAGGAGCGAGACCATATTCCAAAGCGTTGATGTAGTCATAATCGACTTCACAAGCCTCTGCGTCACCTTTGTTCTTGTCTTCTAATTGTTTTTCAAAACGGCTCAATTGGTCATCAGGATCGTTTAACTCAGTAAAGGCATTAGCAAGTTCATGACCACCTATATAGATTTCAAATCTTTGTGTGAATCTAGCATCGTCTTTGCACTTCATTGCGAGAGGTGAGACATCCAAAGGATGACGGCAAACAAAGATAGGCTGAATCAATTCAGATTCACAGAATTGGTCAAAGAATGCATTGATTACATGTCCATAACGGAAGTGTGGTTCGGTAGGAACATTGAATTTCTTCGCCAATTCCAAAGCTTCTTCATCGGAATGAACCTCATTGAAATCGACACCAGTTTTTTCTTTGATGAGATCGGTCATGTTGGCTCTTCTAAATTCAGGACCGACATCGATATCAGCACCGTTGAAATGAATTTTTGTAGTTCCTCTAACTTTCAAAGCTAAAGTTCTAATCAAGTCTTCGGTTAAATTCATCATATCGGATAAATCACCGAAAGCTTGGTAAGCTTCTACAGTTGTGAACTCAGGATTATGGAATAAGTCTATACCTTCATTTCTAAAGATTCTTCCAACTTCATAAACTCTTTCCATTCCACCGACAATCAATCTTTTCAATTCGAGCTCTGTCGCTATGCGAAGATAGAAATCTTCATCCAAAGCGTTGTGATGTGTCACGAACGGACGTGCGTTGGCACCACCTAATGTAGGTTGGAGAATTGGAGTCTCGACTTCAAGGTAGCCATGGTCATCAAACCAATGACGAAGCTCTCTTACGATGAGAGGACGCATGATAGCCGTTCTTCTGGCATCGTCGTTGACTATTGTATCTACATAACGCTTACGGTAGCGCTCTTCCTTATCGACCAATCCGTGGTGCTTGTCAGGCAAAGGTTTAAGAGATTTTGAAAGGTGAACATATTCTTTGACTCTGACTGTTATTTCACCAGTTTTAGTCTTCATCACAACACCTTTAACACCACAAATATCACCGAGATCGGCTAATTTGAATATTTGATAGTTCTTTAATCCAACTTCATCCTGACGGATGTAGCATTGAATCTTTCCACTTCTATCGAGAAGGTGGAAGAATGAAGCCTTTCCCATCTTACGAAGAAGAACGATTCTTCCTGCAAGGAAGACAGGTCTTGAAGCTACTTCTTCGGGCTGTAATCCTTGATTTAATTTCAAGACATCTTCAGCGTGACAATTGACTTCAAAACGATGTCCGTATGGATCCACGCCTAACTCACGATACTTGTCCAATTTTGCTCTTCTAGCTAATTCTTGATCAGTAAATTTTCTTTCTTCTGCCATATATAGCTCCTCACTAAATAATAAAGCTTGTATATTTTAAACCAAAAGAGGCAATTATTGTTGATTTATACTTACAAAACAAACAAAAAATGCATTAAATGATAGTTGAAAACAATTAAATTTAATTGCTAACAAGAAAAAATAAATTAACTAAAAGTATTAAAGGAATTGAGTTTGATAAAAAGATAATTGAATTAATTACTATTTAATGAAACTGTTGATTATTTAATTATTCAATTTATATCC
>ERZ1034710.445-NODE-445-length-12670-cov-208.125168_pt1 | contig 12670 bp, 19 predicted proteins | sample MGYA00520597_ERZ1034710 | MGnify/ENA primary metagenome ERZ1034710 (study PRJEB33766, sample SAMN09781714) | gut metagenome | biome: gut microbiome | host: Homo sapiens | place: Madagascar | study: EMG produced TPA metagenomics assembly of the PRJNA485056 data... | reverse complement strand
ACTGCCGACTGAATAACACATCCCCGTCAATACGGTTCTTGCTGCACGCTTACATTCCTCCGGTACGCTGTAATAATTAAAAATACGGCTGAATACCCCACAACAGCAGGCAACGGACAGGCACAGGGATTTCAGATACAGGCCAGAAACACAGAATGTGGCAACACCACAAAGAATAGCTATAACTAAAAAGCCCTTACCCAGTGCCATACACAAAGAACCCTGTTTTCTGGATATCCGCTCATGCTCATCCAGAATAAAATCTATTTTTTCATTTTCTGATTTATGCATAGTGTTTCCTCTGCCTTTCCTGATACGCCTGACATTCAACGCACAACGTCACACCGGGAAATATTTTCCGCCGGGCTTCCGGAATAGGATTTCCGCATGCTTCACAAAGATAAACAGGAATACCATGAACATTTATTTTCTGGCGTATCCGGTTTATTCCTGTCATGGTCAGTTGTTCTGTTACTGAATATGCTTCATCGACTTCATCACTCACGGAATATTCCTCCCGACATGTTCTGACACGCTACCGCCCATCCCTTTTCACGCACAGGGCACTCGTTTTACAGGCAGATTTTGAATACAGAAAGCCCGCCGGCATTGCCGGCTGATATACAACTTCAGGGCCAGTTAATTAATACGTGGTTTTCCCCACGCAGACGGTTTAATAACAAAAAACACACTGGATGGCTGATGATAAACATCCTGATTATCAATATAAGGCGCTATCCATAATGCAGCCGTCTGCTCACCCGTTCTTAGCGGACGGGGAGGTGTTACCGGCACAACTGAACTGACCGGAACAACCGTTTTCACTTCCCGGGCAGCGGTAAACAGCGGGCGTGGTGCCAGCAGTTTCTGCTCCGGATGTGCTGTCACCGCAGGTCTGCTGCCGGACGGAGTGGTCGCGGTGACGGTCTGCACCGGCATTGTCCGGAAGTTCCCTTCAGCCAGGCGCGGCAGTGATGCCGCAACCGGCTTTGCTTCTGAGGACTGCTCCAGTTTTTTGGCCTTCTCATTGGCCTGCTCCATCGTCATACAGGTATCGGATGTGGTGGCGTTACACTCAAATTCCGTACTGGTTCCGGCACAGCCGGAAAGTAATAAAGTCCCCAGCAGAGGAATAAATAAAGAAATCTGTTTCATTGTCCCTCACCTTTCTCATCGCAGTTCATAAAATCATTCTTCAAATCCCTGACCGTACAGGTTTTTACAATGTCAGGATTTTCAAAAACCGTATTCCGTGATGATTTATAAACATATGCCACAATGCGTTTTCCACCCGCATCAGGTTCTGGTGCACTGACTTCACATAACGGAGGTGTTATTCCGGACTCATACAGAACCGGATAATTTATTTTTTTGACGCTGCCATCAGAAACCAGATTATTCATCGAAGGGTTCCTTATATTTCTGAATAATTCTGTCGATTAGTTCTTTCGCCGGAACAGATTTTCCGCCACCGGATTGTCCGGCAACCACAATATGCCCCGGAGAAGAAAATAAGCTCATCATCGACATTCCCTTCTTCATCACACCGACAGCAGCCATATTAAAATTGTGCGGCAATGATTCAGAACTGAACACCTTCGGAGCAGGAAGAACTATTTTTGTGGTGCAGTTACTGAGAACAGCATGCATAAAATCATCTGATACGTTTTTATCCGGCACAACGCGGGCTGTAATAACATTAATATTACGCATGTTCATTTTTATCTCCGTTGCTTCTGTTTGTTCGGTCATCAGGGAAATAAACATGGCATTTCCTGATTTTTCCCGGCAGGGAAGCGTCTTCCGTATAAACGTCCTTCAGATATTCATCTGCGGTTACCACCCGGATACATTTCATTTTTCCGGGCAGCACCGGATATTTCCCGGTGCCTGCCGCAAACGACATATACATAAGTGCCAGCGTTGCCCAGAATGCGGTGACCAGTTGCATCAGTGACCGGTCAGTCTCCCTGACATAATCTGCAGCATCAGCCGCGCGGTAATGGCAGATATCCTGTATTTCTGATCTGCCTGAAGAATCAGGGGAAGAAAACCAGCATTCACTGACCGGGAACTGTCCGGCAGGTGCTGTTTGTCTTACGAAGTTAATCTCCTTAACCAGTAATTTCCCCGGCGTGGTGTTGTCCTTCCATAAAACAAACAGAGCCATCAGGGCCATTGTGGCCAGTGGCAGAATGACGGTGTACGTCAGACACCAGAACAGTCCTCGCAGAACCCGGGCGACAACATACCGGGCGGCATGGCACGCCTGACGGGACGACATATTATTTGCCATCGTTGCCTCCTCCCTGGCTGCCGGACATAAACTGCTGCGGATTCAGGTTGCCCAGCTGCTTCAGCATCTGGTCAGTATTAAAGCCGTTAAGATGACTTTCAGCTGATGGCGGAACAGGAACCGGACTTTCCGGATTATCTTCTTCCGCTCTGTTCTGCGTGCGCTCCAGTGCCATCTCTTCCACGGTTTTCAGCTGGAAGCCGTCCTGGAACACCACTGTCACTTCGTTGCCCGCACCAATCGGTATCACCGGGTGATACTGTTCGGCACGTTTGATGTAGTAGTCACTGAGCGTCTGTGCGGCTTTCGATGCGCCGCCACCGATACCCATTTTAAGGACATCGCCGGCCCCGTAAGCGGCTGTGGCACCCAGCCCGACAGCCGGCTGGGAGGCGCGCTCCATTCCCTGACCGATACCGTCAACAAATCCCGCGCCCCATGCCCAGCCGAGGATTTTGCCGTTACGCATCACCACTTCGCCCTTGATACCGTTTTTACCCCGGAAGCTGACATGCCCCTTAATCGGCATATCAATGGTTTTGCCATTCTTCAGGCAGCTGATATTACGGGTGCGAACAATAGCACGTTCACTGGAGACATCCCCCCAGGCTTCCAGCCCCACAAAACATCCCGTTGCGTCATACGTCTTGCTGTTCGGCATTTCCACCAGACCGGTGATACGCAGCTGCATCGGCACCGTGGATTCATTACCGGTGACTGAGGCATTGGCATCCGCCCCTTCAATCAGCATGGCTTTCGCAAAACTTCCTGACGGAATGTACGGCAGCGATGGTCCCTGTTTTCCCTCATTACGGGTAAACACCTTACGCTGTATCCGGTTAGGCACCGGCACAGACTGGTACGTCACCTGTGGTGGCGGCGTGACACCATTCCCGGGATAAAACGCCGTCGGCGGTGGAACAGCAACGCTGCCCTGCGGCGGGAAGGATACGGGGGTGTTTCCTGGCTGTGGTTCGCCTTCCGGCCCGGGCGGTGAGGCTGGCGTCTGCGGTACAGGCTCACCGGTCGCGGTGACGGGATTTGCACCCAGGGCTTTTACCTGCTCTGCCAAGGCAGCATTATCCTGTCCCAGCTTTTCAATACGACGCTGGTCATCACCGCGCTGTTTGTTCAGGACATCCAGTTCACGACGGATTTCCTCATACTGCTTCTGCATCTGCGCTGCCGTCACCTGCATCTCTGTGGTGGCATGCTGACGCACCTTGTCATCAAAGGTCGTATCCACCACACCGGTCATATCCGGCACAGGCTCCTGTTCAGCCACCGCCTCACCGTTACCGGACATGTCCACATCAGACAGATACAGTGCACCACCAATCGCGGAGGCTGCACCGACAACCACAATCCCCAGCCACAGGTACTGCTTGCGTTTCACAATGGTATTGATACTGGCCATCAGTTGCCCTCCCCGTCACGGATGACATACACATCCATGCGCGCACCTGCCAGTAACTGGCTGGCAGGCTGGCTGAACATCACGGCACGGGTTCCCGGCTGCCAGAAATCACTTTCCCGGATATTCAGGGCAGACAGCGTTTTATTTTCCACGGCAAAGCGGACCATCTTCAGGTGATTCCCCGTCCATACGGCATCTGCCACTGAAGACAGCCCCGCCGGGGCCTGCAGGGTTTCCTTTGTCACAGGAACCTGATACCAGCCTGCAGGTAATTTTCCGCCACGGACAGCCTGGCTGATGGTCACAAGCAGGGATTCGTAAGGCGTGGACGTTTCCCACGCACCGGCTTCTTCTCCGGTTCCGCGCAGGTCACTGACCAGCTGAATGGTACGCCCCGCGCCTTCACGGGGAACGGCCTGAATGGAAAGATTCAGACCACGTTCTGTTTCCAGAATGAACGTAAAGGGCTTTTTGTTGACGGTGGCAACCACCACACCGCCGGAGGCGGTCTGCTCATTATTGGTCAGGGCACCATCCAGACTGTTCACGGCGATAATCCGGTCACCGGGAACGGTAAACAGATTCGGGCTGGTATTGCTGATGGCAATACTGGCCTGACCACCGTTCACCATTGGCACCACGGTGGGGGACAGCGTACCGTTTGCGGCCATCACGCTGCAGGAAAAAAACAGGCTGCCGAATATTATTGCCGTATTATTTTTTCTCATCGTCTGTTTCCCCGAAATTATCCAGCCAGGTCACCCCGTTTTCCCGCTTCAGAATAAGGATGTAATGTTTGATATCAGTGAAAGGTTTTGAATCACCAATCCAGGTTTTAAGCACACCACGAATTTCCACACGGCCATACTGAGGCCAGACACGAACACTGGTCTGGAAAAAGGCTGAGTTCACGTTATCGTTTTTAATACGCTTCGCTTCTTCAGCCAGAATAACTTTCATCTGGTTCTGTGCGCCCGGGCGGATATATTGCAGAAGCGCCTGATGTGAGGCATCGACGGTTTCTGATGAAACATTCAGACGGAGGGCAATAAATGACAGCGCCATCTGCTGTAAATAAGAGGCGTCGGCACTGTTCTGTGACACGGCAAAGGGCACATTAAATCCCATTGGGGTCACGGCAGTGCGTTGCTCATTCTGAAGACGGTAGTTATTCACCCCCTGAATGACGTTAACAGAGAGGCTGAGAACAATAAGCACTGACATAAATATAAAGGCGATGGCCATTACACGACTGGTACTTAAACGGGCACCGTGTTCCATATAACAATCCTGGTATCAGTTCTATTTAATCCACTGCCGGAAACACGAATCAGGAACATTATGAAAAATACCGCGCAGCAGGGCTGTTGGCATATACCAGTAAATCAGGTCACGTAACCAGAAACTGCCCCGCCCTTTTTTCAGTTTTTTAATCCCGAAATAAACCAGAACCGCTGCACCAATACCGAACAGATATTTCGCTGTTGTGATACCCCAGCCAATACAGATTGCTGCGGGGATCAGTTCATCCAGTGGCAGGCCAAACCAGCGGCTCTGGTTGGTCAGTGTTTCCGGGAAACGATATTTCTTAAGTTTATTCTCGTCTCCCGACATCGTTTTATTTCCTGTCAGAGGCCAACGACGCTCATACCCACAGCAATAAATACAGAGATGATGGCAAAGCCGACCAGGAACTTGACGTTTTTGGTCATCATGTACATGACCGCACCGACCAGCACCTCAGCCAGAACAACCCATTTAACGATACTGGAGTCCTTACCGAAGGTCGCCTTAACCGTATCGTTACCTTTAGCCATCAGGTCGCCTTTACCAGCAGCCATAGCTAACTCAGGGAACAACATCATCAGAACAGCAACCGGGATCACTGCACGAACCAGGCGAAGCATATTCAGACGAGTGAATTTAGAAAAAAACGATTTATTTTCAACGGGCGCAGAAGCACCCTGAACACTTAAAACAGTATTCATATGATTCCTCTGATTAATATTGACAGATGAAAACTAAAGTTCTTTAAATGTTGACTCGTTCTCTTCGATCACCTCCCTGAATATTTCTTCATTATAGAAATCAGGAAACCGTTTCAGATGATCTCTGAGACGGATCTGAACCTCTATAGTTTTACTTCTACCGCTACGATCTTTGGCCCGAATAAGTCGGTTATTTGTATCTTCATCGAGATACACTGAAACTGTTCTGCTTATCCCGCCTCTCGCGTTACGCCTCCTCACTCAATTCACCTCTGTTTCCCGACTAATAAAATCATGATTGCACAGAAACCGACGAAAAAAAACACGCCAAAATTGGCGCGCCTTATTTAACATTTACTTAACACCATAAAATTCACGAATTATACTTAATAGCGAATCTATTTCTCCTTTATAGATACATGACACTCTGAATAAATCAAAGTGTTCAAAAAATCCTTTTATTTTCCGTTTAACTGGTTTAATTCGATCCTCAGATGCTCTGTCTGTAATACCCAACTCTCTGGCAATTGTTGCGTGACCAACACCCAGCATATAAAAAGAGAAAACAACCAATGTCCCTGGAGAAAGATCATTCCATATCGTTAATTTATCAGAAGTATTTGTATTACTTCCACTCTGATTTAACGCAAAAAATGGATAATCAGGAAACGGATTAATTTGCCATAAAACAACAGATTCGTCATTATAAAAAGAAACATTCTCCATCCTTATCTGATAGATTTCGCCATGAAAATTAAAACGACGACAAAATGCAGAGCCATGTCCAAGAGCCTGGCATTCCAGTTCAAGTGATGAAAGAAAAATTTCAACCTGCAGACGTATATAACTCTCTCCGGATAAGGGTTTATCTTCTCTGGAAAAGAGTTCAATAAAAGCCCCATTGGCATAAAGGATTTTCCGGTTGTTGTTACGGACACAAACCGGAACGGGAGAATTTCTGTAGATATTCTGAACGTTAAGGATGTATTTATTTACAGATTGACTGTTAAGTGGCCTTTCTCTACGATCCAGCGCACACATAGGAACCTCCGTTAAGGATTCTATGGACAGTCGATGCAGGGAGGTCTGAACTCCCTGCATCGGCGATTTTCAGTTTCAATTTTTAACGTGGCATTAACCACGTAATTAATATAACCTTTATGCGGTTAATTGTCATCAAATTGAACCAGATCAAAATCCTGTTATTTGAAGCAAATCAACTTTTAATTCCTTTTTATTCCTCATCATTTTCTGGAAAGAACCTCTCCATCTCAGATGACACCTTATCCCTGATATCTTCGACCATATTCGCATATTCAAACTTTGGATTCCCGGAAACATGAGGGCTTAGTGACTCAATACCTAAAATCTTAGCAACTGTTGACTGTGTTTTTACCGCACATTCAAGAAGTACCTTATTAAACTCAGCCTGATTGAACGCTGACTCTTTACGCTCCATCTGAGCCTCATGTACACGAAGCCCTAATTCGAGAAGCATAGTGGATATGCTTGAGAAACTTACATCTGTACTTTTAGCTCCTTCTGCACGTCTTCTTTCCACAATTTTATTTATTTTATAGACAATTTCGTCACTGACATAAGCCTGCACTTTCGCCATATGTATACCTCTTTATTTTCTTATCGCATCAAATTTATTTCACATATAAAAAAATGACAATTCATCGATGAATCGAATCGTGACGCAAGTTACGAAAATTACGATTCATGCAGCAAATCACATCACGAATTGAATCTAGAGTCAATTCGCTTTAACTCGTTGTTTTATTATTACTGATTCATCTATGAGTTGCGTTAAATTCATAGGTGAATCATATGCGATTCACCTATGAATCCTTTTTATAATGTAAAATAAATTAAAATACATTATTTAAAACATAAGTTAATGATTCAAATAGCAAATCAGCAAAAACTTGTTTTTGCGTAGTGTGTGGTGCTTTTGGTGGTGAGAACCACCAACCTGTTGAGCCTTTTTGTGGAGTGGGTTAAATTATTTACGGATAAAGTCACCAGAGGTGGAAAAATGAAAAAATGGATGTTAGTAATCTGCCTGATGTTTATAAATGGGATCTGCGAAGCCGCCGATTGCTTTGATCTTGCAGGTCGGGATTACAAAATAGACCCGGATTTACTGAGAGCGATATCATGGAAAGAATCCCGTTACCGGGTTAATGCCATCGGTATTAATCCGGTAACGGGATATGGCAGCGGACTGATGCAGGTAGATTCCCAGCATTTTAACGAACTGGCCCGCTATGGAATTAAGCCGGAACATCTGACAACAGATCCCTGCATGAACATTTATACCGGTGCTTATTATCTGGCAATAGCCTTTAAAAAATGGGGCGTCTCCTGGGAGGCCGTTGGTGCATACAATGCCGGATTCAGGAAGACCGAACGCCAGAACCAGAGACGTCTTGCCTACGCATCAGAGGTTTACCGGATTTATACCTGGATAAAGAGCAGTAAAGGCATCCGGGTTCCGACCACAAAGAAATCACTTTCCCAAATTAACAGTGTGCAGAACAATTAATATTGTATACATTGTCAAATACCGGTTATGCCGCGACAGCGGCATGGAAGGCCACACACAAAAATATCATATGAGTGATAATGCTGACTGGCCGAAGCCCCGCAAAGCGGGATCCCATCTTATATATATTCAGTAACTGCGCAGCCTCCTGCCAGACCATTTTTCGCGGGCACAATATTTACAGACTACCGAAAAGCCAGTTGATGAAATTGAGGCATATCAGACGACACAGCAATGCCGCAGGATGATAATATAAGTAAAGCCCCGAAAAATTTTTCGGGGCTTTACTTATATTATCATGACTTCCACTCCCTGAACTGTTCGGCAATCATCCATAATGCTTTGTTGATTCGGATATCACCGTCAATGCCTGTAATGGCTCTTGTTCTGGTATTTTTACCGGAGGCACTTCGCCCCGATAATCCACCTTTTATCATATTCTCCCGAACCCGCTGCCAGGTTGTCCAGAGATCGTTCTGTTTATCCTCCCAACGGCGGGGAGTAATTATTTGTTCTGGCGTCACTGGCGTTTTATTTTCATCTTCGTACCTGGCCATCAATGCAGCTCTGCCAAATAAATGTTGTTCGTCACTGTTAAGATGTATCTCTTTCATTGTCTCCATATTTTCAGTGACTTTATCAAAGACACCGAGCACTTCATACGCTCCCTCAATAACCTGCCCGACAATATCACCTTTATGTGGAACGCGGATTTCGCCAAAATTATTCCCACACACCAGGCCATTTGTGCAGACAAAACGAAAAATTCCTGGGATCATCTGATAACTGGATGAACCATCATGTGAATTAAGCAGGATAATTTCAGGAACTTCTTTCCCGTTAATATTCCCTTCCCTGCGAAGACGTAACATATGTTTACTGTATTCTCGGCGTCCCAAATCACGAACCCGACTCTGACAGGCAAAGAATGGCTGGAAATCTTCATCACGTAACTTATTGATGATATTGATTGTTGGAATATACGTATAACGTTCACTCCGGGACTCATGTTTATCACCGGAAAATACCGAAGGCACGAACTGCATTAATTCATCATCCGTTAAAGGACGTTCACGGCGGATGGAATTATACCGACCAAAACGGGAAGCTAATCGCATAACAGCTACTCCTTTATGAAAGAATAAATTTAATAAAAAATTTTTCCGCTTAATATCATCCCTCCCGATCCCCATTAACAACATTGCAACAATCAGGAGGGATATTCATCACATCCGGTCAGCAGATCGCCCGGATATCGAGGCCGGCACGCTTAATCTGACGCAGGAACTGTTTGAAGTGATCGGCTTCCGCAATGTTGATATGGCGGAACTGCGTATCCACACCCCGGCTGAGCGCGTAGCTATAGCTGAAGGCCATCTTTTCCGGGTGGCTTTTGCGATATTTTTTCAGCTCAGTCAGGCTGCTGAATTCCAGGACGTCCCACTCTTCCCCGGTGTTTTTTTCCCTCCCGGCAACAAGAATCGTGTACGACGCGGTGTTAACGTGGATATTTCGGGTACTCATCCTGCTTTCTCCTCTCTCTGGTTTTCAGCCCCCATCATCTTTTGAGTTTCGGGAGCCGCGGTTTTGACGTTTTGCGGGGACCTGCCTTTTGTTCCCTCCGGTATTCACCATCACCTGTTTGAGAACCTTCGCCGCAAGGGGCATCACTGCCACGGCCTGACGCACCTGTCCTGGGCAGAACGCAAAATTTTTTACCGGGTTTTAGGTAAAAAATTTTGTGGGCTGTTCATTTACCCTGGACAGTCAGTGCGGCAGGTTGTGGCTGTCTATGCCCCCGGCGACAGGGGCTTAAACAGGTGAATGGCACCGGACAGAACAACGGGCAGGGACCCGCCGCAACGACGTGAAGCGCGGTTTGCGAAACGGCGTTGCGCCTTACATCCCGGTGGCCTTTTGCCGGGATGCCAGGAGCGCAGGCCACGGCGCGACAGAGGCGGCGCGACCGGAACGGTCGCTGCAAGCCCGGGGTTTCGCGTCAGGGATGGAAGCCCGCCAGGGCGGAGACAGCTTCGCTGACTCCGTTCACGACAGCCCGCCCCGCCAGGGGGACGCCCGGAAAAGGCATAAGCAGGAGAACAACAAAACAGACAATAATCAGGGCAGCAGTAATCAGAGTCAGAGCAGTAATCAGAGTCAGAGCAGGAGGAAAAAGAGAATAATCAAAGGGAAGGTGATGTGATTTCTGGTAAGTCATAAACAGAGAAGGCGGGGGAAAAGAACGGGCGCCGCAGGCGCACGTTCATCCCCGTTCCCGGAGGGAAACGGCCTTCCTGGCAGTCTGGTTGTTCATGCCCGTACAATGCCAGCAAGGAGAAAGGGGCCACCGGCGAACCAGCAGCCCCTTTATAAAGGCGCTTCAGTGCAGTCAGACCAGTATCAGCCCTGAAAAGGCGGGCCTGCGCCCGCCTCCAGGTTGCTACTTACCGGATTCGTAAGCCATGAAAGCCGCCACCTCCCTGTGTCCGTCTCTGTAACGAATCTCGCACAGCGATTTTCGTGTCAGATAAGTGAATATCAACAGTGTGAGACACACGATCAACACACACCAGACAAGGGAACTTCGTGGTAGTTTCATGGCCTTCTTCTCCTTGCGCAAAGCGCGGTAAGAGGCTATCCTGATGTGGACTAGACATAGGGATGCCTCGTGGTGGTTAATGAAAATTAACTTACTACGGGGCTATCTTCTTTCTGCCACACAACACGGTAACAAACCACCTTCACGTCATGAGGCAGAAAGCCTCAAGCGCCGGGCACATCATAGCCCATATACCTGCACGCTGACCACACTCACTTTTCCTGAAAATAACCCGCTCATTCAGGCTGTTTACGGGTAATCTGTGTGATTGTTGCCGCATTACGCCGCCTCCCGGAGTTTGTTCGGCACCATCCACCGCTCCATCTCACGGACAGCGTGACCGGCCTCTCTTGCTGCAAGACTGGCTTCCGCAATAACCTGCCAGAATGGTATATCCTGCCACTGCCAGCGTTCCATTCCGGCCAGTGACGGGAAACGCTCGCCCCACTGCCAGAACAGGGTTTCCAGGTCATGCTCTGCCACCCGGTCACTCCAGCGTGCATGCCAGCTTCCGACTGTTTCCGGTGAATGGAACGCCAGTTCGATTTCAGCCTGAGCAACCAGTGCCTGGTACGCACGGGCTTTCTGCTCTGCCTCCCGTGCCTGCTGACGGCTGTACTTCTGCATGACCAGTGCGGATTTGTGGCGACTGCGCTCCCTGACACGGAACCGCACCGACGGAAACAACCGCTCTGCTGCATCACCGGGAAGGGGAAGGAGGCAGACCTCGCCCTGTGTTTCAATCAGCACATCGATGGCATACAGCCACTGAAGACGGTTGCCGTGCAGTTCTTCTGCGGTCAGGGACGGCATGAAAAATCGCAGGTCAGACAGCGATATCCTGCGGCTTCCGTTCAGACAGCGGAAAAACGCCCCCGCATACGGATATTCCGCCAGCGTGTTACCCTGATGGCGGCGTTTTTCTGTCTCCGCCACCGCCCGCCATGCGGCCTGTTGCTCTGTGCTGAGGGGAACCAGTGCCTGTGAACGTACGCTCATACCTGGCCTCCTTCCGCCATCAGGATATGGATGATGTCGTTAACGCTGTACCCCTGCGTATCCAGTGACGCCGCCAGTGCCAGTGAATGGCTGACGGCTTCCGGTGCAAACCGCCTCTGTACCTGAACCACCGCAAACGGCTCACCACCGGCATTCACCAGAACCAGCACCCAGACCTGAGAGACATCGCCCGGTGAACATAACGCCAGGTGAAAACGTTCGTGGGCAGGCGTGAAACGGACCAGGACGGGGAAAAAGCCCCCGAACTCGCTGCCATACTCGCCGTTCAGCGTCCAGTTGTCCGGCGCATCCAGCTCCCGCATCACGGCGTGTGTCAGCTCACGGCGTTCATCACTTCCGGCAGCCCGGATATCTTCATATTCCTGTGCACTCATGGTCTGTAATACATTCAGGGTCAGTTCAGTTTTCATCACGGTATCTCCCTTGCTGCCGCCCCGTCTCCGGCGGGGCGGTGTGGTTGTTCATCAGGCGGCATCAGCCAGGTTATCGGCGCGTTCAGTGGCATCCGTCTGTGGACGTGGTGAACCCATCCAGCCAGGCACCCAGCGGTTGTCTTTCATGTGGAACTCTGCATGTTCAGCGGCATCGCCTTTCTTCATCTTCTCCGCGTCCCGTGCGGCACCGGACAGTCCGGCATCATTCAGGGCTGCGATAATCTGCGGCTTTTTCAGGTGTCCGAAGAAGTTTGCTTTCGTCGGCTGCCACCAGTCGCGCATGTGAAAGCCGATAGCGGTTTCCAGCGAGTCGAGTAGGCAGCCTGACGGCTGCGGCTTGTCATGGTCTGCAATTACCGTTATAA
>ERZ1034710.444-NODE-444-length-12683-cov-102.998495_pt1 | contig 12683 bp, 16 predicted proteins | sample MGYA00520597_ERZ1034710 | MGnify/ENA primary metagenome ERZ1034710 (study PRJEB33766, sample SAMN09781714) | gut metagenome | biome: gut microbiome | host: Homo sapiens | place: Madagascar | study: EMG produced TPA metagenomics assembly of the PRJNA485056 data... | reverse complement strand
GAAGGCGTCTGTAACAACCGAACTGATAGTCTGCCAGACCCGCCATAACCAGCTGAGTCAGTATTAACTGGCAGCGTTCGCGTGAAAGGTAAGTATTCTGCGCTATCTCCCCGACTGTCGCCGGTTCGGTAACGCTTAATTCATTAAACACCACTCTGGCGGTTTCTGTCATATCCTGCTGTTTTAGCATGTCTTTTTCCCTTTTCCGGTTAACGTGACACACCAATAACTCTTGTCGAAAAAGCCAGCAAGCTGAAAGAACGGTATTAATAACCACCAGCGAATTTATTGCGCTACTGTATATCGCGGACACAAAAAAACCACCTTCCGGTGGCTTCCTTGTGCGAAAAAAACTTGCGTTTCGCCTCGCGATACAGCTTTGCGAAGCTTATACGGATTGAAGCAGTTTATTGATCAGTTTGCAACATTTTTCTCTGTAACAAAAGCCATGCGCATGGGGGCATATAACATAAATTCAGATACCCCCAACCATTGATCAATTCGGCGTCTGCACGTAACCAACGACCAATCAGGATGATCTGCATTTAACCTTTCGGCCATTTTCAGTTTGCTCATTCCCCGTCCTTCGTACCTTTGCCGGAGAACATTGATTAGCCCGGGATATTCCCCAAGCACCTCACTGATAACGCGATCAATAATCAACGCCTCTGTGTCTGTACAATGTGACAACCAGCTCTTCTGCTTTCCTCTTGTCATATCCCGAAAAAATGCCTCAAGTTCCGGTTTTTCCAGCCCGGATTTCTTCATTCTGCGTAAAACCTCATTAACTGCTGTTTTCGTCAGCTTTTTCGAAACCAGTAACCGGTTAAACATATTTCCGGATTTACCCCCACCGATATACGACCACCGCCCCCACATCCGTAATTTCCCCTGGATCCAGACTGCTTCCAGCGTGTTCAGGCGTAAATGTTCGCCGCTTTTGCCTGTAATTTCCGGATATATCATATTTACGCTCACTCACTCTCAATTTTGTAAATCTTCACACCCAGCCGTCCACCAGATACTGGCTGACCACGTACAATATTGATTTCATCAAACTGCTCGTCATCAATGAGCACTCCCGCATGCGTCAGCGCATCCAGCGGTGCTTTCAGAATGTTGTCCAGGTCGCGACGACGCTTATCCGGTGGCTCTGCAATCACCTTTATCGCCAGCCTTCCGGACAGGCTTAATTTCAGCCGCTGCTGGCGAACAATAAGCGCCACAGCCCGGCGATAACGCTCACCGGCTTTTGATACAAAATATGTGCTGCCACGACGTCGCCAGTAGGTGTTCACCGTCGGCGGGTAAGGCAAAACAAACTCTATACGCATCAGTAACCTCTTTTACCCGAGCACGCCGGTTGCAAAAGCGTGATCAAGAAAACGAAAAATTAAATCAACCTGGGAACCATGCTTTTCTTCGAACGCCAGCGGATCCGCATGAAGCTCGTTGTGATGCTCCCGACACAGCGGTAGCGTGAAAATATCGTGGGATTTTGTTCCCATTCCACCCTGACCATGACCAATCAGATGATGAGGATCGTCCGCTGGCTTACCACAACACGCACACGGCTGTGTCTTTACCCAGCGTGTGTATTTCTCATTTACCCAGCGGCGACGTTTAGGTCGTTTCATGAAGGATTCCGGAGACTCCGGATCAACGGCAATGCTGACCACCGTCTTTTCCTGTGGTGGGTTCTGTTGCTGGTGGGTGTGAGGCGGTAGCGCAATATTTTTTGTGCGCTGCTTCAGTATGCTGGTGGCGGTCTGTTCTCCCGGTATGATGTCGCTTTCACGGTATACGGAGCGGATTTTTTCCGCCGGTAATCCCAGAGAACGACGCGCTACTGCCTCAGGTAGTGCATCCACCACCTGATTGCAGGCCGCCCACCAGGATAATTCGGCCAGCGATAACTCCCTCTCCTGCGTGCCGCTTATTGCGTGACGGATGACGTCAATCATCCAGGCAACCAGATTCTGCTGAGCAAGTTGATCGAGTGATTCTGATGTCTGGTCGCGCAGCTGGTTGTCACAGTGCCAGCACAACACCATCGCGCCGGTACCGTAACGGTGAATGACTGTTTCGCTGTGATGATAATCGCCGTGTGGCCACTGGCAGGATTTCACGTGACGTAATAACCAGTCAGACAGTGCACCTGCACCACCTGCTGCACGAATTACCCGCTCATCGCTGAAAAATGGTAGTAATGTTTTATCCTCAGCCAACGGCTGGCTAACGGCTGCAACGACGCCGGACGGAAGACTGCGCATGTTTTTGGGTTCCGGTTCCACCAATATTCTGCCGTTATGGAATACTGACATTGATTCACGGCCTGGCTTAACGATAACCAGACTGAGTTCCGGTACCAGAACAGGTCGAAGTAATACCCGCACGTTACCTCCAGATGCGTTGCTGATATGTGCGGGACGGACGCGGCGGGCGTTCGGAATAAGGGAGCCTGACGGAAATTATCCAGCGTCGGAAGTCAGGACTGAGGCCTTTCTGAAACTGGTATCCACGTCTGCGGTAATTCTGAATCAGCCACTCGGCCTGTTCTTCAGTGCATTGGTCATGCTGGTACCAGTCATATTTGAATGCGTGAGAGCGCCGTCCGTGTCTGCTGGCAGGGTCGGCATCAGAATTGTGGTGTTTGGTATTGTGCGCCATCGGTTGTCTCTGCTGGCGCAGCAGGTGCCAGTTGTTCAGGCTGGCGTGTGGATTGTAAACCAGAATGCCAGGAAAAAACAAAACCCGCGAAGCGGGTTAGTAAAAATGTACTGAAGTCAATGACGTGCCATCACAGTTAAAATATGACAGACTCTATTTACGTAGAGATGTCAGACTGCAAGATCCAAGGGAAGATCAGAAATATCCTTTAATCTTTTACCATTAACCATCACGGAAAGCATGTCAGCTGCATCGCTGAGCCCCAGTATTTCAACTGCTGATATAAGTTCATAAAGCGCAAAATGATACACGCAATCTATATCACCAGTACCAAGAGCAATAGACGCCAGACGACTTGGAGTAGGCTCAGCAGTAACAACCATTACATGAGGGAGATTTCCCTTACGGTTGCGAATAAGATTTAATGCCTCAGAACGAGCATTCTGGGCCCGGTCGCTTCTTATTGTCCATTTGCAGGAAATACTTGCGTGTAATATTGGTTTCCCACCATTCGAACTCCTGAGAGCTGACATGCGGGTAACAGAATCATCCACCAGTAATTCAGGACTGTTGATAACTTGATCACATTCAGGTTCTCTTTCAACAATAATATCTGGTGAAATCGTATAATCACTCCCCAGTGCAGCAGCTAGCTGAGGATTACTTTTTGCAGCACTATCCAATGCTATAAGATGGGCATATTGTTCATATTTAGCTATCTCTAATCTGTTTCTACCAGAAACCTGATGTACATTCCATTTTCCAGGGCGTAAGTGGCTGAGTTTAAAAAAGGTTTTTTCTATAAACTCTGCGCAGATACTCTCAAACTGATTACCAGATGTTTGCCCTGCAACACGTTCACCAATCGTTTCAGCCTGCAAGAAGCGAGCAATTTCTCTTGCTATAGCTTTACTGTTTTTGTTACTGCTATCTGCGTTACTAACAACTCCGGCAGTATTAATTGTGAGCGTATTCAGTAACAATTGGGCATGAAACTCCTTTCTGGCTTCAGCAAAACCAACTATGCTGTCAACCAAATCTCCATTCATTTCTGGATTTCCTTCAGGCTGCTTGACTATTCTTACTGATGTTATTCTTATACCGTCCCTGCAAAACTCCATACACATATTGTGCGATTTTTGCCGCAAATAGCGGTGGAACAGCATTCCCGATCTGCTTTGCAATCTCAGTTTTTGAACCGGTAAAAATGAAATTATCAGGAAAAGACATTAATCTCGCTGCCTCACGATGAGTTATTGGCCGATCCTCTTCCGGATGTAAATATCGCCCTTTCTCCGGTTTGAAAAACTCAGTACGAATCGTTACTGAAGGTTTGTCCCACCACAGACGTCCAAACAAATCGGTCCCTCCAGATTTCTTTTTTAGCCAGCACGCCGGGGTTATATCAGGTCTTTTTTTCTGTAAATCGAAACGGTTACCTCCTGGTGGAACCGCTTTATATCGCTCCAGAGAAACAGGTGTGGGATTACGCCCAAAATGTAAGTTCAGCGGAGGAAGTTCATTACGAATATCAGTTCCAACAGGAGCAGGTAAGTCACCAATTGCATCACGCGTACAGACCCATTCAGGCAAAGCGACATCCTTATCAGGGGAACGATGCGTTGGTGCTGGCGGGAACGCCGGAATACTATGCACATCGAAGAGTTCTCGTTTGATACCGATTGCTATCGTTCGTTTTCTTGTCTGAGGTACTCCATAGTCAGCAGTATTCAACACCATTGGATTAAGCAGAATAAAGCCCATGGATTTCGCTCTAAACGTAATGTCCGCAAACTCATCGCTTATCAGCAATCCGGGGACATTTTCCATGACGAACATACAAGCCCTTGAACGCTCAATGACATCCATATAAGGCTCCCACAATGCTCTTCGGTGATCACCATAACGATTCTTATTCAATAAACTGAATCCCTGACACGGGGGGCCACCTATGACCACATCAGCCTCAGGAACAGTATTGCTGGATGCCCACTCCTCAATATTTGCCTGAACTCCATGCAAACCAAAATTGGCATTGTAGGTATTTATAGCTGCAGCATTATTATCAATAGCAAGGATACTTTCAAAGTAGTCAGACATCTCTCCATGAAGAAAACCATAAGATAATCCACCTGCCCCACAAAAGAGGTCTATCACTCTGAATTTATTTAATTCTTTCATCCGCATCCATATGCCTCAGATTAATGTTGAGCGTCTTACAGGACGCGTAATGTTAACTGGGGCTTTCTCTATCTGCCTTTTGGTGTTCATGCCTGAGGCAGACAGCCTCAGGCACCCGCAGCAATTCTACTTAACTCACGTCACCTCGCCAATATGAAATCAATCAGAAAGGTGATCCATAAAATCACTCCTTCTCTTCTTTTCCGTAGTGGAGTTGGCCAATTTTGATAAGAGGGCGTCCCTGAGATTTGCGGTGTAGATTGGTATCGCGCAGAGAATACACACAGCCACAATATTCCTGCTGATAGAATTTTTCGCGCTTGCTGATTTCAATCATACGGGACGAGCCGCCCTGCTTGCGCCAGTTATAATCCCAGTACACCATACCCGGATAATGCGCAACAGCTCGCCGCCCACACTCGTTAACCTGCTGCATATTTTTCCAGCGTGAAATGCCCAGTGAACTACTGATCACACTGAAACCATTTTCAGCAGCGTACAACGCTGTCCGCTCAAAACGCATGTCAAAACACATGGTACAACGGATCCCCCTCTCAGGCTCCCATTCCATTCCTTTGGCACGTTCAAACCAGTTGTCGGTGTCGTAATCAGCATCGATAAACGGCACGCCGTGTTGTTCAGCAAAGCGAATATTTTCATCCTTACGAATTAAATACTCTTTCTGAGGATGAATGTTCGGGTTGTAGAAAAAGATGGTGTAGTCGATTCCCGAGGCCTGAAGCGCCTCCATCACTTCACCGGAACATGGAGCACAGCAAGAGTGCAGTAGTAGTTTGTTTGCCCCGTTTGGAAGCTCCAATTTAGGCCGTTTGAAATCAGCAATAGTCATAAATATTTTTATTGGGGTCATGAAAATAGCACAGAGTGTAGCATCAGAGCAGGGCTATCGGGAATATATGTCTAAATCTGGTAATATCTGGTTTTGACGCAAAGCGGACAACCACGCTGGCTCTACCCTGCGCCATGAAAATGTCAATTCACATCTGAACTAATGCTCTTTAATCTAGTAACGTCTAAAATATCTAACATTTCCTTGATAAAATGCCAGTACACGCTGCATAGCTTCGCTCTTCCGGCACTCGCGACAGATTATGTTCATACGCCTGTCGTAGCGGTGTATTTCTCCGTCGGGTAATGTCCAGATAAGGCCCGGATCAACCACAACAGGTTTCTTCACCTTTGCCCTCGAGAGTTTTTTGCGGGCGTTTTGCCAGTCCTTACGCGCCTGTTCTGACGGGAACAACCCATAGCCAGAGTGATATACATCACCACTGGCAACCAGCTCTCTGGCAAGAACGCTCATCAGATATCTTGTCGCACCTGTCTTGGCTTCCAGTTGCCGTAACGTCTCGCGCCCACTCCGGCGTACTAGCTCAACAACCTGCCCTTTAATTTTTTCTCGCTCTTCTTGTGTAAATACTTTTGCCATAAGCGCCTTCGGCAATCACTTTTCCGATACAACACGGCGGGAAGAATCAGTAATCTGTCGAACAATATCCCGGTGCTTGTTCAGCTCCCGCAGCGCGGCGCAGATTCGCTCCCACTTCTGAACATCACTTTTCGCCCTGCGCAGCGCCAGGTTTGCCCTGCGCAGGGACGGAAAAATCAGCTCATCTGCTTGCGTTTCGGTAAACGATAGCAACGGCTGCACAATGTCCGCCACAGTTTCTGTTTTAATTTCTTCCTGTGTTGCGGCTTCCCGGACTGGTAACGCAGCACCTGCTGGCTGAGGAAAGGCCTTACCATCATTTTCCGTTACCAGCGCGGCTTTCGACTCTGCTGGTAAATTATCGCCCGGCATGCAGTAACAAAATTTACCGCTCTGATTAACGCGTGCCAGCCGCCCCGTTGCGGTTACCACCGCCAGCGTGGAAGCAACCTTGCGAGTACTGACGCCGAACTTACCCGCCAGTTCCTCACACGTTTTAGCCCCATCCTGACCGATAAACTCAATCATCATGTCTGCGGTAACTTTTTGTTCGACCTCCCCGGTCAGCATATCCTGTGCTTCAGATTTTACTGGCAGCTCTTCGGTTACCAGGGATTCACCTTCGCCAGCCAGAAACCAGGTGTGACCAGTTTTATCAACGACGCCATTTCTTTTGAGTTCCCACAGCTCGTTGACAGCCTCTTCACGACTGATTCCAAGGCGAGCTGCCACCACATGTGAAGAGGCTTTTTTCAGTGCTTTCAGTGCGTCAGATACGGTTTCCATTAAAATTTCCTCCGGACAAAATTACTTCACAACCCTCATATTGCTGACATTTGGACGCCAGCTATCCCAGTTAAACGTCACCCATCGACCACCGCTCATGGTCATCCGGTCCATAATCCTCTCACCAAGAAGCGTGCTCATTGCGGCATGATTCAGGTTTGTTAACATCCCGACACTGCACAGTGATGCTGTCCGGCGATCAATTATCTGGTGTAATACCACCTGCTCGTTTTTCGTCTCCCGCTGAACGCCTATTTCATCCAGGACCAGCAAATCAACCCCGCAAAGCTCCTGTAAAAATTTTTCCCCGGATTTGCCGTTGTCGTAGCTGTCATGCAACACGCTCATGACATCAGACACGGTGACGATAATCACGCTGCGCCCCTTCGCCATCAGCCGGTTACCCATCGCCGCTGCAAGGTGATTTTTCCCGGTGCCGGTTTTACCGCTGAACACAAAATTCGTGCACCCGGTCATCAGTTCGTCAGCTATGGATTTGGCCTGGCTCAGCGCGTATTTTTGCCCGTCATTCTGCACCTGATAATTCGCAAACGAGCATTTGCTGTGCAGAGGCTGGATGCCCGAACGATTCAGGATTTTTTCCACCCGCAACTGGCGATTCTGGCGGTTAATCTCCTCGCTGCGTTTTCGTCCTTCAGCAAGTTGCCATTCCCGCCACTCCTCCACCGTCCGGTACGGTGGAACCGCCCCCTGTGGTGCAAGTCTGCGAATACGTTCAAGAACCCCAACTGCCGCAATGTTTTTCATGACACGTCACCCCCTGAATCCCGGCGGTATTTCAGTGTCCGGTTCAGAAATGTGATTCACGCAACGCTGGTTGTTCGTGCCGCTTACCGGGAGCAACCAGGGGTTTTCAAAATTCCGGTCCGGCCCAAAAAACGTCGTCGCTCGCTGAACAAATTCCGTTCCCGTTTTCCCGGTCGCCGCCAGGTATCTCGCGTAACGCCTCACACCATCCAGCATGGCCTCTGGTGGCACCCCCTCGCGTAATCTGGCCTTCCAGGCACTGAAAGCGGATTTCTTCGGGTTTGCCCCAGCACGCAACGGGTACTCCCGCCAGACCTGTTCGAACACATCCGGATAATCCACTCGTCCCACAGACTGACCGGTGTTTTCCGGGACTACCCGATCGGCTTCCCGCTGAATGGCGGAATCGGCTTCGGGCTGCTGCAGTTGGTGTGATTGCTCCGGCCTTGCGGTCATCACCTGCTGCACAGCGCCCGAATCGGCTTCCGGTGTCGTGCCTGCTGGCTGACCAGGATTGACGGTCTGAACATCCCCTGCCTGGTTCGTGGCGTTTTTTACGCCATGGACCATAGTGTTTTGATCTTCTTGATCTGTATCTTTATCTGTATCTTTATCTGTATCTTTATCTGTATCTTTATCTGTCGTGACTCGTCGTGACATGTGCGTGACATTTCGTGACGCGCCGTGACAATCGCCATTTTGTTCCCGCTTTCTTTCCCTCTCTCGCTGCGCCCTCTTGCGCTCTGCCGGAGATTTTGCGGTTTGCGAAATATTGCCGTTGTCCTCTTTCAGCACCTGGCGTTTTTCCCATCCAGTGATTAAATCACCATCAAGTACCCGCCCCTGCATCGTCTGCAAAATTGAATCAATTACCTCTTCTGTCACGTCGAGCGCACTTGCCAAATCTTCTGTCGTGACATCAATGTGACCTCGCGTGACATTTCGTGACGCGCTCACCAGGAGGTGGATATACACTGCCATCACTGTTGCAATTGGCTGCCCTGACACCCTGGCAATTGTTCGCCACTTAGGGTCATTTGGCATGTCATGCCATAATCTGAGCCAGGCGTTAGCCATACTCACCTCTTCTGATACCGAATCTTTTTACTCACGAGTTGCCGGAAGCGATTCGATATGGCTATTGTCAGTCAATGAACTGCCACAGCATTTCCTGCCGGGCCACCACGGTTCATCTGATTGAAACCGGCGATTGCCACTGCTACAAAATCATCAGCGTCTCTCACCAGTCGCTCCCGCGTCTCCACCAGCTCCCGAAAATAAGCTGAACTGTGGCTGCGCATTCTGGCCACCAGCAAAGGTGGCATTGCCTTTTCGATCGCTGGTAACAACGCCTGAATTTTTTCAACTGCATCAGGGGTGTCTTTCTCTACCCAGCGGAAAATTTTCTGGGTATTGCGAGCCAGGGCTTCCGGATGGCTGTCGTCATACAGTTCTGGGAACGTCATACCCAGTTCAAAATAAGCCCTGGTTATTTCAGCTGCCGGAACTTTTTCACCGTCCGGATGCGCCCAGGCATTCATCGCCATGCGGATGTGTTCATGCTTGATTTTCATGAATCAAGCTCCTAGAAAGTGGTTGTGTTAACGTTTTGGTATCTTCCAGCTCGGGCCAAATATTCATCCAATCAAAAGGCCTTAGTTGCTGACGTGTAACTTCACCATTACTGGCTCGCTCAATAAGGACACATAACGATGCCCCTAACACTTGACCTTTACTCAATGCCTTTCTTAGATAACCGATGCTGGTACCACACTCGCATGCAAACATACGCTGTTCATCTGACGAAAGAGAATTGAGAAATATTCTTAATTCTTCCATAGCTACTCCTTAGTAAACACAGCAAAGAATACCCACAGGTAAACAAAAGTCAATACCCACAGGTTGTTTACCTTGCAGTAATCGCATCTATTATTTACCTATGGATAAATATGAATTTAGACGACAGCAACTCATCAAAATTCGTGATGAGAAATGCGATGGTAAAGCGGTTAACGTGGCCAGAAAGATCGGGCGCGAGCCTTCTTATGTATCAAGAATGTTGTACCCAGAGGGGAAAAAGGGAAAAAAACGGATCGCTGATGATATGGTGGAGATTATCGAAGAGTCCTTTGGGTTACCCCGGGGATGGATGGATGGTATCGTTTCATCATCAACGAACACAGCCTCCAGTTATGAAACAAGGGTTCTAACGCCACGACAACGTATTTTTTTAGATCTCTTAGACGAACTGCCAGAAAGTGAAGCGGATAACTTATTAAAAACTCTTGAAGAGAAAAAACAGTATTACAATATGATCTACGAAGAAATCCGTAAAAAGAAAGCACAAAACGCATCATAGCTCACCAAACAACTAGTCACCAGTTAAGACACCGCAAAAAGTTACCCATGGGTATTTACTTTTTAAATACCTATGGGTATCCTTCTTTTCATACCAACCCACCCCGCCCCACAGAATGCAGGGCAATACTTCGAGTTACCAGGCAGTGGTCAGGGGTTAAGTAGCCAGCCCGAAGCGTAAGAACATGACGGCAGGGTTCAACTTTAATAACTATGCAGCAGGTTTTTGTTCCGCTACCCCGGCGTTAAGGGGAAATGAGGTCAGCATGGATACTATCGATCTTGGCAACAACGAATCTCTGGTGTACGGCGTGTTTCCAAACCAGGACGGCACGTTCACCGCAATGACGTATACCAAAAGCAAAACGTTTAAAACCGAAAATGGTGCCCGTCGCTGGCTGGAAAGAAACTCAGGTGAGTGATATGGATTTCGACACAATCATGGAAAAGGCTTACGAAGAATACTTCGAAGGCCTTGCCGAAGGCGAAGAAGCTCTCAGCTTCAGTGAGTTTAAACAGGCGCTTTCCAGTTCGGCAAAATCTAACGGCTGATAAGCGAAACAGCACCGCGAGGAATCAGTATGCAGAAACGAGAACCCGTCATCATCGCGCCAGACTATACCGATGATGAACTTTATGAGTGGATGCGCCAGAAAATTAATGCAGCGCAGGATCTGAAATGGGCTAATGAAGCCAGGGCTAAGCAGGCTGAAAATCTGTCCGCTCTGGAGCAGGATATCACCAATCTGGAAAAAGCAGCGGCATTAAGCATTGCCAGAATGATTACATACCCGCGTTAGTAGCTAATCAACAAAGCTAAGGTTAGTAATTAAGGAGTTCTCCACGGGTGAGGTGGAGTGCGTGCGCCGGACACGGGTGAGCATCCGGCACTGACAGTTTACTGAAAGGATATTTCCCTGAAAAGTCAGACCATAACGCGAAAGCGCACGGCGAGGTAGCTGGTTCATAGATAGCCTGTCGTTAAATTTTCGTCGACCGTGCGCTTCCGGTTGTGGCAACCCGCGAAATGGCGCGGCGGTAAGTATGGCGGGGTGCAGTCAGTGTTCACAGGACAATGCAGGAGTGTATGACTGCAGCAACCGAACAGAAAATTCCCGGTAACTGTTACCCGGTCGATAAAGTTATTCACCAGGATAATAACGAAATCCCGGCAGGTCTTTAAAACAGTTCCGTAATAAACATCCGATTTCATTCTTATATGCCAGCAATGGCAGGGATTTGTTCACCCTTAAATCTGTAATGAGGTAAAACAAAATGAGTAAAGTCTTTATTTGCGCCGCCATTCCGGACGAACAGGCAATAAAGGAAGAAGGTGCAGTCGCTGTAGCCACTGCCATTGAAGCTGGCGACGAACGCCGTGCTCGAGCAAAATTTCACTGGCAATTCCTGGAACATTATCCGGCTGCTCAGGACTGCGCTTATAAATTTATTGTCTGCGAGGATAAACCTGGCATACCCCGCCCTGCCCTCGATTCATGGGATGCTGAATATATGCAGGAAAACCGCTGGGATGAGGAGTCTGCTTCTTTTGTCCCGGTTGAGACTGAATCCTATCCGATGAACGTCACTTTTGACAAGCTGGCCCCTGAAGTACAGAACGCTGTCATGGTTAAGTTCGACACATGTGAAAACATCACCGTTGATATGGTTATTAGCGCACAGGAATTGTTGCAGGAAGACATGGCAACATTCGACGGACATATCGTTGAAGCGTTGATGAAAATGCCAGAAGTTAACGCCATGTATCCGGAGCTTAAGCTGCATGCCATCGGGTGGGTTAAGCATAAATGTAAGCCTGGTGCCAAATGGCCCGAAATTCAGGCAGAGATGCGCATCTGGAAAAAACGTCGCGAAGGTGAACGCAAGGAAACCGGAAAATACACGTCTGTTGTTGATCTCGCCCGCGCCAGAGCCAATCAACAGCACACTGAAAATTCAACAGGAAAAATCAGCCCGGTCATTGCTGCCATTCATCGCGAATACAAGCAGACATGGAAAACACTGGATGACGAACTGGCCTACGCTCTCTGGCCTGGTGATGTGGATGCCGGAAACATTGACGGCAGCATCCATCGCTGGGCAAAAAATGAAGTTATCGACAACGACCGCGAAGACTGGAAGCGTATCTCGGCATCAATGCGCAAACAGCCTGATGCCCTTCGCTACGACCGCCAGACTATTTTTGGCCTTGTCCGTGAACGTCCGATCGACATTCACAAAGACCCTGTGGCACTGAACAAATACATTACTGAATACCTGACTACAAAGGGCGTGTTTGAAGATGAAGGAACAAATCAGAGCGCAACTGATACTCTCTCGTCGCCAGTACCAGAAACTGATGCAGTGGAAACGGCAATTCCGGACAACGAAAAAACCGAATGCAAAGTGGAAGTCGAACCATCTGTAGAGCGTGAGGGGCCGTTCTACTTCCTCTTCACCGACAAGGATG
>ERZ1034710.443-NODE-443-length-12684-cov-2.669412_pt1 | contig 12684 bp, 12 predicted proteins | sample MGYA00520597_ERZ1034710 | MGnify/ENA primary metagenome ERZ1034710 (study PRJEB33766, sample SAMN09781714) | gut metagenome | biome: gut microbiome | host: Homo sapiens | place: Madagascar | study: EMG produced TPA metagenomics assembly of the PRJNA485056 data set... | reverse complement strand
TACATCTGGAGGAAAAGGTTATTCGAGATCAACGTTGTTACGCATTTATATTGCACTAAAAATGTACGCAGGTTTTTGGTGCAACGTTCACAAGGATGTTAAAGCCCCTGTGTTCGTTGGATATTACGGGACAATCATGAATTTGTTGAACGTATCAAGAACGACCATGAAAGAAAGTGTAAAAGAGTTGCGATCTCTAGGGCTGATTGTTACCACGTACTGTAAGAATACGGAATATGGAGACAAGAGGAAGAACCTCGTAACTTGCATATTTGTTTTTCCAATGCTTTGTGCAAATATAAAAGTGGAGGAACTGATAGGGCAAGTTGAGTTAATTCTTGAAGATGAAGCGCCGGGGAAAACGTGGTATAAAGCAGGATGGACACCGACTGTAGCTAAAACAGTAAAACTGAATCGTGAACGTAATATAGATAATGTCCTTGATATAATTCCTGACGATCCTATGGCTTTCGCAAGCAACGATATTTTCTGACGAACTAACGCCCAACGGGGCGATGATATAAATAGAACCGCTGCGGCGGATAGGAAAGGCAGGTGATGAAAAGTGGAGTTTGAGCTTGTTGATATGAGGACAGGTGAAACGTTCTTGAAGTGGAGCACGCCAGATAAGTGCAACGCCAGCAACAGTGAGGTTCTTCGCCATAAATACAGAATGTATAACGGGGACATTTTTGCCATACACGCATTTTACAATGTGTCAGAAGCAAAAGTACATCTCTTTATGCAACAGTATCAGGAGAGGGACAGCTTTAGTGACGAAGAATATTACTGGCGGCTGTGCTCGATTGGTCGGCCGTTTGTACGACAGCTGCTGTGCTGGACTGAAATGTCGTATGGACTTTAATACAAAATGTAAAATTTAAGGAGGTACGCTATTTGGATATAAAGCGTGCAGAGACGAAGTTTATTTTAACACAGGCTGCGTGTGAGGCTTGGATTATGTTTAAGCGAATCACATGGTCTGTTTTGGCAGCCATCGCGATCGTCGTTATTGGATTGGGGGTGAACTGGCTGTTTGCGCTGGCATTGTTCGTCGGTGTACCGGTGGTTGTTGGCCTTAGCTGGGCTGTCATATATCGCTGGTGCTTTGATGTCGGAGCACTGAAGCTGGAGCAGGTTGACCCGGACGAGGACACAGACGGAAAGGGGGACGAGTAATGTTTGCACCCCCGCTGTATATCGTAAGAAAATTTCCGCTTTCCTTTATTATAAGCAACAACTTTAACATCCAGCTTGACCCGGAGGTTGAGAAACAGTTTCAGGTGAAACAGGGCGACAACATGCTTTTCCGGCAAGTGCGGCTGATTACATATGAGACCGATAAGTTCAACCGCTTTGTGGTTTTTGTAAACTGTGTTGGCGGGCAGAACAAAAAGAAAGAAATGACGCGGCTGATCCACCACGGGTTCAAGGTTGGCAAGCAGGAATTTGTGGTGAGTGAGCGCAGTGCCAGCATGGTACGGCAAGGTATCCTGAGTTTTGTGGATAGACGGATCGCCAAGGAGTTGGACAAGCGTATCACGATGGGAATAACTTTTGAAAAGTGCGTTATATCGAAGTATTCTGGTTATAGGGGTTTGTGCTTCTCCAGTTGCCACTGCATTGAGGGCTGGGTGCCGAATATTGTCGTTGTACCTGACTGTTTTTTGACCATCAAAGATCAGCACATCAAGTATGTGTATGATAAAAAGATCAAGTTTAAGGACAAGAACACCGGTGCAGAGCGTGATTGGACACAGAAAGACATCACGGAAGGTGTCCGCGATATAACGATCAATGCGTTTGATGGATGTGGCATCGCGCACCCTAAAATCATGGAAGAAATCCGCCGCAGAATTGGAAGCGATACGCCGATCACGAGTGCTGTCATCAGGCAAATGTATATAAAAGGCGTAGTGCATAGTGTTGACTATGAGTCCTTTTTTGCAGAGCGCGGTGTACGGTTCATCACGGACATTTGGGGTGTACAGCATGATGTAAGTCCGGGCGCAGAACCGCTGATGATTTTGACGGAGGGCCAGTATAAAGGCTATTCCTACTTCAACAAAACGGGAACTATTGCTGATTGGGAGGAATATTGGTATCAGTTTAGAAAATACAACCATTGTTTTGGTATTGCCAAGTGGAACTTCGATGCTGATACGGAACCGCTTATGACGCGGGCAAACTACCAGATTTTGCAGGATTTGGACTTGCCGGAGGAAGAGTTTCGATCTCTTGCAGATGCCAGCATCAATTGGTTTGAGAAAATCACGGATGGGGACCCCGTTTATACGTATTGCTTCCTTGGCATGAAGGCTGACAGACATAAAGCACTGAACGATTATTGCGCAGCCATCCTTAAAAATCCTGCGATGATGAACGAGGACGGTGTTCGTAGTTACATCGTAAATCTGCTTGGAAAATACCGCGATGATATGAAGTGTGGTAAGCTCTGGACAAAGTCAACTTTTAAGACATTGACACCAGATCTGATTATGCTTATGGAACATATCGGAGGGCTACCGCTGAAAGGTGCTTTGGAATCTGATGAGTTTTTCTGTTTTGACAGGACGGGGATCATGCAAGGCGAGCGTCTGCTGGAGCGGAACCCACATATCTGCAAGAGTGAACACGTCATTTTGAAGGCAACAACAAATAAACTTCTGGAAAAGTATTGTGGACATTTGGTTAATACGGCAATTGTGAACTGTAAGAGTATTACGCCGCAGCGACTAAATGGCGCGGATTATGACGGTGATTTGTGCCTTGTTGTCAATGAACCAGTTATTATGAGCGGTGTTGATCGCAACGCCTCTGTGGTCATTGATGTCGAGGACAAAGTTACTGCATTAAAAGAAGAATACAATATCCAGAACAGAACAAATTGTATCATTCGCAGCTTGCGCAGCTCCATTGGGGAAATCAGCAACTATGCGAGTGCATACCATAATAAAGCACCTAAGACCGCGGAGCAGAAGAAACGATACGAAAGTTACGTGGATTTGCTCTCGGTGATCAACGGTAAAGCTATCGATTTTGCTAAGACGGGGGTGCTTTACCCAGTGCCCCGCAACATTGCGAAATACGGTCGACCGCTGCCGTATTTTATGAAGTACGCTGGTGCGTATTATAAGCGGATGAAGAAGTTGAGCTGTGCCCATTCAAATATGAACCAGCTATGCTTCTATTTGGAACGCTGGGAGAACACGATACGAAAGAGGCGGACGGACAAGTTTGACTGGACAATTATGATAGACCCTGATGTCGGTTATACGCAAGAACACTTTGATGCCATAGAGCCGATATTCCATGAATTTAACAAGTTGTGCAGAGACCTGTCTTCCATAAACAGGAAATGCAAGAATTATAACACATATAAAAAAGAACTGACTAAGCTTGGGATAACAAAAGAGGATGCAAAAGATTTTGATGTAAATTGGCAGAGCTATTACGACACTTTTCGTAATCGGTGTCAGGCCATAGTGCCGGATCAACGTGAACTGGCGAACATTTGTGTTGTTCTGTGCTATGAAAAGTACAAGAGCCGTAACAAAAAATTTATGTGGCAGATAGCCGGTAAGGGGATTGTGGAGAATATCAAGCAGGCGAATATTTGCCTGCCACAGGAGTGCGACGACGGAGAATACGAATACCTTGGCAAACGCTATACACTTGCCCCTGTAGCTAACGACATCCCTGTTGAGTACGTGGACGCCAACTTCGTTGAAAGAGGTGATACCGATGTACTATGATTTTTACTGCAACGAAAAAATGTTGCTGGAAAACTGGGATAGCGCAAGTGGCAGCAACCGTGCATTGCGTCGGCTGCTTGGTATGAGCGGGCAAGCCCCTGATGTTTGTGCTGATATGTATCTTGAAAAAATGGATAACCATAAAAATCTATATCATGATAGATATGACGTTATCCGTGACTTTGAGAGGATCAGAAGCGATAAGTGCGAATTGCTGGAGATCACCTCTTTGCCGATTTATGAACAGGACATACGTTATATAAAGGAAGCTATTAAGAATTACAAGTTGACACAGAAAGAGGAATTAGTATTATTTGGTACTATTATGATGTGCCGGATTTTGAAGACAAATACACTGGATTTAACTACGAGATACAAGCTGAGAAGATTTTGCGGATGCTTTGATGGACACGTCAACAAGGTGCGCGTCGATACCGGCAAATGGTACGATGTCTACCATGAGCCTGACGGTATGCAACGACTATGCAACGAGTACGATCTGTTGATACGCACGAAAGCAGAAGCTGGCCCAGACAAAATTGGATGTTATTATACATATTTAAATTATGAATTGACAGATAAGAAGATTGCTGACAACTATGTTGTAACAAAAGACACAAATCGCCTAAATCTATATGACGTATATTGCAAAGCGGGGCTTGAGAACCTGCATTTTTGCCAAAGGTGCGGAAAAGAATATAAGCTAAAAAGTAAAACAACGTTGTATTGTAAAGAATGTGTGAAAAGTACAAAACGAGAGCAGACAAGAGCGCGTGTGAAGAGATATAGAGCAAAAAAGAAACAGACGATGTAACGCTTCTTAGCGGAAACAGTAATTATTGGATAGAGTATAAGAAAGTTCCCCGTTCAAGGTTTTTAGCCTTGGGCGGGGTTTATTTTTGCCTACATATTGTTTTTAAGGAGTGTTTTTATGATTACAGTTTCTAAGGCAGAAGCCAAGATGATCCGCGAGAAGTTTCCCCGTGCGCACATGGTGACGACCGTTCACAAGACGATGGTGGATGAGACCCGTGATGTGCTGAAGGCGCTGGTGAATAACGTCGACGCACAGTTTGTACTTGAGGAGATGGAACGTGATGAAAAGCGCCGCACAGACCGCACACTGGGTGACGAGGTAAGCGCATGAATGATTGGCCGAAATTGAGCGGTGAAACGGACGCACAGTATGTGTACCGTGTTTGCCGCAACAAAGACGAAATTGGTACATGGACGGACGTGGCCGAGGTGATTAACAAGACTCTTGGCTGGGATAAGGGTGAATGCGCTTACCGCAAAACGTGGAAGGCGTACCAGGATTTACAGCAAGTGAGCGAGATTGACGCAGCAAACAGTTTGGCCGTATTGGATGAACTTCGGTCAGAACGACGGGAGTTGGAGAAGGCTAAGGTCAAAATGCGTGATGAGCGCAATGAAGTCAGCCGATTGCTGCGTGCGCAGGCGCGTGATGAAAGTATGCGTGAGTTGATTGCACGGCGGATTGACGCCTACAACCCTGACGAATATGAGCACTTGGATGTACTGCAGTGCGTAGGGCAGGGTGATTGCGACTTGATCGTTCATTTGACAGATTTACACGCTGGGATCCGGATTTCCAACTACTGCAACCAGTACAACCAGCAGATCATGATGTACCGCCTGCGGAAGTATGCAGGCAAGGTGACAGAGATTTGGCGGCGACATAACGCTAAAAAGTGTTATGTAGTGCTTGGCGGCGATATGGTCAATGGTGCGATCCATGTAAACAGCCGCCTTGAGAACAATGAAAACGTGATCGATCAGGTTATTTCTGCCAGTGAGGCTGTGAGCTGGTTTGTGGCAGAGATGGCAAAGTTGTTTTTGGATGTTGAGGTATACAGCGTACCTGGCAACCACAGCCGTGTATTTCCGAACAAAGAGGATAACCAGCATGGCGAGTATCTTGACCGGCTTGTGAGCTATTATGTACAGGCAAAATGTGCGCAGATTAACAACGTACACGTATGTGATGTAGATTATGATGGCTCAATGGTTCGATTTGGAGTGCGCACGCTGAATGTGTTTGCTGTGCATGGCGACAAGGATACTCCCACAGGAGTAGTCAATAATATCACGATGATGACGGGTGTAAAGCCCGATATTATTTTGATGGGGCACCGGCATACTAATGGCTTGACCACCGTGTACGACACGAAGGTCTACGAGAGTGGCTGCGTGGATGGCCCAGACAATTATTGTATGGATAAGCGATTGAAGAATAAACCGGAGCAGACAGTTTTGGTCGTCAATGACCTAGGGCTGGACTGCGCTTATGATGTAAAGCTGGATTAACACAGCGGTATTTTTAAAGGGAAGGGAAGTGAGTTTTTGGAGGAGAATGTTAAGAAGCAGCCAGAGTTTTTTTGCAGTTATTCCAGCCGCCTGACAAACTTTTTGAAGGCGTATGGACTTAGCTACGAGAAGCGCGAGGTGAACGATATTACCGGCGCACCGTTTTGTGTGTTTAAGCGGACACCGAAGCTGCTGGCGATTGTGAGCTATTGGAGTAACGGCGGTCGTAATCAGTTTGCTGATTTTGACGAGGACGGTAACCCGACAGAAAACAAGGTGGGTGATCCGTAATGGGACGACCCAAAGGCGCTAAAAACAAAGCGACGATTTTACGAGAGCATGCAGAGGCACAGGCGCGAATCCAGCGTATTATGGCGGAAGAGGACCAGCCGGAAGTGTTTTTCTGTGTGACATGTCATAAGAAATTTACACGCCAAAAGGATAACTTTTATCCGAGCCAAAGTCAGCTATGGGCAGGAAATAATCACTTCATGCCGAGTTGCAAGAGTTGTGTTGATAAGTTGTACGATCATTATTGCAAAACGCTTGGCAATGAAGAGGATGCTGCAAAGCGCGTTTGTATGCGGTTTGATATGTATTACAACGACAAAATTTTCAGATCTACAGCAAATCGTGCAGCGAATCTTACCCGCATGGCTGCATGGGTCAAGCAATTGAACATTGTACAGTACCGCAACAAGACCTTTGACGATTACCTTGAAGAAGTTAATGGTCGCATCATCAATGAGGTCGATGATAATTCCCAAGCTGCAGATGCCAAGGGGCGAGTAAGCCAGCGTATGCTTGATTTTTGGGGAGCATCTATGAAGGATCAGGAGTATCTGTTCTTGGATAGAGAGTACAAAGATTGGACGACGCGGTACGAGTGCAAGACAAAGGCACAGGAAATTCTTTTTAAGAATATCTGTATCGCGGAGCTTACCTGTGAGCGTGCTGCGAAAAGCGGAGATGTCAAAGACGTTAAGACGGCCAATGACAACCTGCAGAGCTTGCTGGGATCTGCCAATATCAAGCCAAACCAGACAAATGACAACGCGCTGGCCGAGGCAAATACATTTGGCACGCTGATTGAAAAATGGGAGAGGAGTGATCCGATCCCTGAGCCTGACCCGGCGTGGAAGGACGTGGACGGTATAGGACACTACTTCCGGGTTTGGGTGCTTGGCACCTTGTGCGAACTGTTTAAGCTAAAGAACCCCTATAAAGAGGAATATGACGCTGAGATGGAGCGGTATACCGCGCACAAGCCGGAATATTACATGAACGATGATGAGCCTGATGAGGCCGCCGAAGCTGCAAAGTGAGGTGGTAGGTTATGGCTCAGAAAAGAACCGCAGAAGAAGTTGCGAATGACAAGGCTACGCGAATCATGAACGCTGTGGCAAAGTGGTGTTCTTTTTACAGAGCAAACCCGCACCGATTCTGTAAGGATTATTTGAATTTAGAGTTGCATCCGTTCCAGGTTGTCTTGCTTTTTATGATGAATCTGGCGACGAATTTCTGTTTCATTGGCTCGCGCGGCCTCGGTAAAACATTTCTAACCGCCGTATTTATTGTTTATAAGGCGGTGCTATACCCGCACAGCAAAATTGTAGTGTGCTCAAAAACGAGGTCGCAGGGTGCGCAGGTTCTTGAAAAGATAACAAAAGAACTTATGCCGATGTCACCATTATTACGCAGTGAGATAAAAGATGTTGTTATTAACCAGAGTAAGGCTGAAATTACGTTTCGCAACGGTAGTTTTATTGAAGTTGTTACGGCTAGTGACACTTCTCGCGGACACCGTGCCACGATACTGGTTTGTGATGAGTTCCGTATGATTGATAAGGATGTTATCGATCTGGTTCTGCGTAGATTTCTGACGGTGGCACGTCAACCCGGTTATCTTAGAAAAAAACAGTACAAACATTTGTTGGAGCGACCTATTGAAATGTACCTGAGTTCGAGTTGGTTTCAATCTCATTGGTCGTGGCAGCTGTGTCAGGACTATTTCTATAATATGTACGCCACAGACAAAAAATATTTCTGCTTCCGGTTCCCATATCAGATGCCTGTAAAAGAGGGTATGTTGTCGCTGGAGCAGGTTGAGGATGAGATGTCCGAATCTTCGTTCAGTGACATTAAGTTCCGTATGGAGATGGAAGCCATGTTTATCGGCGTGACCGATGGCGGGCTGTTCAGCTTTGAAGATATCAATAAGGTACGTAATCTGAAGCAGGCATTTTATGCACCTGGCACTATCTTGGCAGGCAGATCCATTGAGCCGCCGAAGAAGAAGCCTGGGGAGAAGCGTATTTTGACAGTTGATATTGCTTTGATGAGTTCTAAGCATAGCGACAACGATGCAACGAGTATTTTCTTGAACGATATGATACCAAGCAACAGTGGACGATATACCAGCAACATGGTATATACGGAAAACTGTGAAGGTATCATCACGCAGGACCTCGTGTTAAAACTGCGCCGCTATTTTAAATGGTTTGACTGCGATTACATCGGTATTGACGCCAAGGGCCTTGGTGCCCCGATCATGGACCTGTTGATGCATGAGTGCTATGACCCGGAAAGTGGAGAGATATTCCCGCCGCTGAACTGCTGCAATAACGCTGATTTTCAGGACAGATGCCCAGATAAGACCGCGCCCAAGGTGATTTGGGCCATTATGGGCAGCGCACAGTTTAACAATGATGTGACGATTGCACTGCGAAGCGGTATTCAGCAGGGACGTGTCCGGTTCCTTGATTCAGAGTACGATTGCGAGGAGCTGCTGCGTGCGCAGTTCAAGGGCTATGACAAGATGACGCCGACAGAGCGTACCGCTTTACAGTTGCCGTTTATCAATACAGGGCTGATGGTCAACGAGTTGGTCAACCTTGATTATGAGGCGACAAACAACCTGATCCGTGTACATGAAAAGCCCGGCGCACGCAAAGACCGTTACAGCTCGGTTAGTTATAACTACTACATAGCAATGCAGGTTGAGCGCAGCATGGCAAAGAATTACGCTAAAACAAAGAAAATTGAAATAAACTTTAGGGCACCTGCCAGAAGGAGGGGTACATTTGACTATTGATTCAACGCAGAAAAAAGTGGCCGTGATGACCCCGGATGGCAAGCGCGACTATGTATCTATGACGGAGTTTATGGACAAGCTCCGCTATGCAAATATTTCACAAATCAAAGTCCGAGACCTTGAAAAAAACAAGGACTACGCACCTACGTACCGTAAGTACACAAAATCCCAGATCGTGACCTATCTTGGCAACCCGGCAAACTACGAGACGCAGCTGCGCCAGATGAGCCAGTACCTTTATAATATATCGAACTATTACCGCAGACTGATCCAGTATTTTGCGAGTATGTCCACGTTCAGCTATATTGTGGTGCCGTATGGCATTGACAGAACCAAGAGCGTGAACATGAACAAGTTTAAGAAGGGGTACTATGCAGTCATCAATCAGCTGGAGAAAATGAATATCCGGCACGAGTTTACGCGAGCGCTGACGGTGGCATTTCGTGATGATGTGTACTACGGCTATGCATGGGAGACAAACGACAGTTATACATTCCAGCAGCTTGATGCGGATTACTGCAAGATTTCCAGCATTGAGGACGGTGTGTATAATTTTGCCTTTAACTTTAGTTATTTTGATGCGAACAGTGAACGGCTGCCGAATTTCCCGCCGGAATTCACGACGATGTACAATGCATATACAAAAGATTCCAACTTGAAATGGCAGGAATTGAGCAGCGACAACACCGTTTGTATCAAAATTAACGAGCAGACGCATATTCCGATTCCGCCGTTTGTGAGCCTGTTCAGCGCATTGGCAGATATTGAGGACTACCGCGCTATCAGCAAAAATGCAAGTGAGGTCAACAATTACAAGGCGCTGGCATTGGAGATACCAACCGGCGACGATGGCACATTCCTGATCGATTATGACCTGTGCAAGGACTTCTACGATATGCTGTGTAATGTTCTGCCGGAAAACATTGGTGCGTTTATGTCACCCATGAAGGTTTCCAGCTGGAATTTTGAAAAGAGCGGGGCTGTGAGTGGCAGTGATGATGTAGAAAAGGCTGAGGCGTCCATGTGGACACAGGCCGGTGGCAACAGTATTTTGTTTGGCGGCGGTGATAAAGACTCGGCCACATCGGTCAAATGGTCAACTATCAATGACCAGATGATTGTATTTACGGTGATGCGCCAAATTGAGCGCTGGATCAACCGCAAATTAAAGAGTGTTTCGACGGCAATTAAGTTTAAAGTAAATATTTTGGATGTTACATATTTTAACCGGCAGGAGATGCATGACCAGTTCGTGAAGGACGGTCAGTATGGTTTACCGGTGCGCAGTGCTATTATGGCCACAGCTGGTTACAGTCCGAGCGATATGGAAAATATGTTGTATTTGGAGAACGAGATCCTTGGCTTGAAAGACATGGAAGTCCCGCTGATCAGTTCTAACACGCAGAGTTCTGACAGTAATGCTGCCACGGACAATGGTGGACGGCCTACCAACGAAAGCAAGGGAAAAGACCTGAGCGACGCGGGGGCTGTTACAAAGGAAAATGACAGCAATGCGAATTCCGAGGGGTGATCTGAATGAAAGAGGTCAAAATCCGCGGCCGTGAGCTGGCTGTACACTTGAGCATGGCCGGTGCGGTACTGCTACGCAAGGAAAAGGACCATGGCGGACATATTATATATGTATATACCTTATCAGACGACCAGATCAAAGAGCTGCAAGAATATGTAAGTAACAAACAAAAAAGAAACTATTATTGACCACTGGCGGTTTTTCTGCTGGTGGCTCTTTTAATTTGTGGGGGTGAGCGATATGGGAAATCGATTGAATCGCCTGCCTGTCACCTTTGAGAAAACAGGGGAAATCGACGGTAAAGACACAAGATTTATCAACGTAACGATAGATGTGTTGCATACCGGCGACAACCTGAATGGTTCCACTTTCTCAAAAGAGGTGGTGGACACGGCACTGGAAAGCATTAAAAACACGCCGATTCTTGGATATATTGAGGAAAGCAAGGCGGGCGACCTTGATTTTAAGGGGCACGAGCACGAGCTGAAAATTGATGAGGACGGCATTCAATATGTATACTCCGGCAGCGCCTATGGCGTGATTCCGGAGAGTTGCAATGCCCGGTGGGTGAACCGGGATGACGGAACAGGAACGATGCGCGATTATCTGCGCGTAGATGGTCTGCTGTGGACCAAGTTCGATGATTCCTGTGAGATCTTTGAGCGTGATGGCGTAAAGGCGCAGAGCATGGAGATTACGGCGCTGGAGGGAGATGTAGATGATCGCGGCTATTATGTCGTGAAAAATTTTGCATTTGATGGTTGCTGCATTCTGTCTACAACTGATCCACGCATTAAACCGGCAATGGTCGGCAGTGATGTGGTGGCAAATTTCAGCGCTGTTACGCTGGCAAGCCAGATCAAAGAAAAACTGGACGAATACACAGCACTACAAGGTTCTCAATCCTCCAAGGAGGCTGAGATAGATAACTTTGCGAAAGGAGAAGGTGTTTTGGAGAAGAAAAATGAGATTCTTGCATCCTACGGCATCGATGCTTCTACGCTGGATTTCTCTTTGGAGGAAATTACCATTGAGGAGCTGGAAGAGAAGTGCAAGGAGATGTCTGCGGCTGCAGCAGAACCGAAAAACGAGCCTGAAGCCGCGCCTGCACAGGAACCTGCGGAACAGTTTACCCTGACGGATAACCAGCGCATGCAGGAAATTAGTGACGCTGTTTCCGGCGAGAAGTACATTGACCGCTGGGGCGATGAGTGCAGACTCTACTGGCTGCAGGACGTGCAGGAGAATCGTGCGATCGTGATTGATACGCAGGACTGGAAGACTTATGCGCTGCCATTTGTCATGGAAGGCGACAATGTCAAGATTGATTTTGACGGCAAAAAGCGCGTGAAGGTCGTGTACGAGGACTGGGAAGATGGCGCTGCCGAGCCTGAGTTGCCCGTGCTGTATGAGGCACTGTGCGACAAGGTAAGTGATGCCAAAGAGGAGGCTGAAAAGTTCAGCGCACAGTATTCCGAGGTCAAGGCACAGTTCGACGAGATGCAGCCCAAGTATGATGCTTATGTTGCCGCCGAAGCTAAAGCCAAAAAGGCTGAGGAGACTGAAAAGCGCGAAAAGCTGTTTGCAATCATGGACAAGCAGTTGGATGGCGTGGAGGATTATGCTGCGCTGAAAGAGAACGAGGATATGGAGTTTACCGCCCTGCAGGATGAATGCTACAAGCTGCTGGGTAAGAAGGCTACTGCTGAGTTCAGTTATGTTGCACCCAAAGAGAAGAAGGGTGAGATCGAAAAAGCACGCTTTGGCGTGAGCGGGGTCCAGATGCAGTCCGTCTCGGACAAATACGGTGACCTGTTTGAACGCTATAAATAATACGATAAACGGAGGAATTTAACTATGGCTAATGAAAAGCATGCTGTTGTGCGTCTGGATCTTATGTCCGGCACCACTGATGGCTCTCTGCTGAAGAGTGTCAAGGTTTACAAGAATGACAATCCTGTTGCGATCGACAATGC
>ERZ1034710.437-NODE-437-length-12746-cov-3.349145_pt1 | contig 12746 bp, 10 predicted proteins | sample MGYA00520597_ERZ1034710 | MGnify/ENA primary metagenome ERZ1034710 (study PRJEB33766, sample SAMN09781714) | gut metagenome | biome: gut microbiome | host: Homo sapiens | place: Madagascar | study: EMG produced TPA metagenomics assembly of the PRJNA485056 data set... | reverse complement strand
TGGAAAAAATATCATGACGGCGACAAGGCGATATTTTCTAAATGGCTGGCCAAGATGATGGGGGCCGCAGACAAAAAACAAGTACGCGAAATGTTAAAAAATGATACTGTGTTCCGTCGTCAGGCAACACAGTTCATACGTGCGTTTGATAAAATCCTGTCTGGAACGAAAAACGCGGACAATCCGGACAATGTGGCCACCACATTATTAAAGACCGATTTGGGGCAGATTTACGCGGTATTAAAGGCGAATATTTAGCGCGCGTCATATATAAACAAACAACCCGCCGATTTGGCGGGTTATTTTTGATGTTACGTTAGTGAACTAATCTTCCAAGAAACTGCGCAATTTACGTGCACGTGTTGGGTGCTTTAACTTGTTCAGTGCTTTTTGTTCAATCTGGCGAATACGTTCACGGGTCACGCCGATATATTCACCAACCTCTTCCAATGTGCTGGTTTTATTGGTGCTCATACCGAAACGCTGGCGCAGAACGGTTTCTTCCTTTGGATCAAGTTCAGACAGAATCTGGGTAACAATTTTACGCAGGTTCTTTTGTGCGGCCGAAACGAATGGGTTTTTGGCGGTTTCATCAGCAATGATTTCAATACGACTGCTGTCGTCTTCGCTGCCAACGGGTGCTTCCAACGAGATTGGTTTCAAGTTCACCTTCATTGCCTTGTGAATCTTGTCCACCGGCAGATAGATAATCTTGGACAATTCTTCGGCTGTCGGCTGGCGGCCATATTTATGCATAAACTGGCGCGACGCACGCTGAATCTTGTGAATATTGTCAATCATATGCACTGGGATACGAATTGTGCGTGCCTGATCGGCAATACTGCGTGAAATACCCTGTTGAATCCAGTTTGTCGCATAGGTCGAAAATTTATTCCCCAGACGATAATCAAACTTGTCTACGGCCTTCATCAGACCGATGTTGCCGTCCTGAACCAAGTCCGAGAAATCCAAACCCAAACCGCGATTGCTGGATTTTTTCGCGAATTTGATAACCAAGCGCAAGTTCGCCTCTATCATTTCGCGTTTTGCGCGGGCGGCTTCGGCCTGACCACGGCGCACCAGTTCAACAACCTTTTTATATTCAGCAGTTGGTTGTCCTGTTTCGCGTGCAATGGCGGTGATATCTTCTTGGATTTTCAAAATATCTTTTTCGTGCTTTTTGGCAAAGTTTGCCCACGCTGGGTTCTTGTGTTTCATCAACTTTTTAACCCAGTTGCGGTTTAATTCATTTCCAGCATATTCAGCCAAGAAATCTTCGCGTTTAATTTTGTTTGCCAACGCCAAACGCAACAATTTACCCTCTAATCCCATCAACAGTTGGTCGCGTTGGGTCAAATGTTCCAGAATTTCGGCGATACGATCATCATTCAGACGAATCTTGCTGACGTGTTCAAACAATTCCAGACGCATTTTGGCGTATTTCTTTTCCAGTGCATCGTCCGGCTTGGATGATGTCAACAGATTGTCCAGACGTTTGGCTTGCAATTTCTGCATGCTGTTAAAGATGCGTTTAATTTTTGTAAACAGGTCTGTGACCATTGGCATCAATGCTTCTTCCATTACAGGAATTGGCACACCCGATGTACCACGGGGTGTATCTTCTTTCTTGATACCGTCTTCGTCGTCACTTTCTTCGTCTTCTTCATCATCGTCGTCATCAGATGCGGTGGATTCTTCCAAATCGTCCAGTTCATCATCGTCCAGTTCGTCGACGTGTTCAACCCCCTTGGATTTCAGGGCTTCTGATAATGCAGCCAGTGATTTCTGTTCGGATTCAGACGAATACATCACTTCCAAATTCAAAATATAGCGCAGACGAATATCTTCGTTTAACAGTTGCTGATACCAATCCAACATTGCCTGAATTGTCATTGGGCTTTCGCACAGTCCATAAACCATCAGACGAGTGGCGGCCTCGATACGTTGGGCAATTGCAACCTCGCCCGCAGCGGTCAGCAACTGAACAGTACCGATTTGTTTCAGGTATGACTGAACAGAATCCTGAACACCTAACACCAGATTGCCCGTCTGACTGCGTTCCAACTGTTTGGCATAGTGTTCATAGTCATCGTCGTTGACGTCAACCTGTTCCGCGTCTGCATTCAACAAATTGCGGGTTTTGTCGCGGGGTTCATCGGAATCATCGTCATAATACTTTTCCATTTCTTGGGAAAAGTTGTCAGATTCCAGCATCTCTAACCCCAAGTCCTGTTGAAAGAAATCCAGAACTTCTTCTTGTTCTTCATCGGGCACTTCGTCCGCTTCGGTGGCGGCATCAAAGTCCATTTTGGACAGATAGCCAACCTCGACCGCAGATGTTGCAAGTTTTTGCAGATTTTCCGGCAACGATTCAATCAATAACTTTGTCGCCGCGTCCAGTTTCTTAGCCATAAACTGACCCCCAAGAATTTATAAAAGCATATTAAACGGTTAAAACTTATTTCTTTTTTGTCGCCTTGGCCACAGCGTCGTGCACGGCGGATTCAGACACCAAACCCAATACAATCGGGCTCTGGATTTGAATCAAAGAGTAAGATTTGTGCGTTTTGTTACGAATTGATGCGACGGTTGGATTTGTGCTGCGCATCAGGCGCGCGACTTGACCATCGGACAATTCTGGATAATTTTTCAGAATCCACAAAATACCACCCAAACGGTTTTGACGATGCAATTTTGGTGTATAACCAACACCTTTCTTGTTTTGTTTCTGTTGCGCTTCGACAATTTCTTCGCGTAATGTCAGGCGAGCAGACGGGTCGGCTTCGCACTTTTCAATATCTTCGCGTGTCAACTGGCCGTTCAAGATTGGGTTCAGCCCCTGAATCTTGTATGTTTCGGCATCGGCGATGTTTTTAACCTCTAATTCATGCAGACCGCAGAAATCAGCGATTTGTTCAAACGTCAATGCAGTATTTTCAATCAACCAAAGTGCAGTGGATTTTGGCATATATGGGTAATTCATGAATAATCCTCTTGTTGCTGGGGGCAATATACACCAAAATTGCCCCAGATTCAAGATAAAAGTGTGCAAAGTAGCACTTTGTTACGCTTTCTTTACAATCTTTGCGCCGTCGCGAGTATCAACGATTGACCAACCTGCCATATCTAACTGGGCACGGATTTCATCCGCACGGGCATAATTGCGCACCGCCTTGGCGTCCTGACGTGCATCGGCCAAGGCCTGGATTTCCGCAGGGATCGCGATATTTTCAACATTATGCAATTTTTTTGCCCGGTCAATAAATTGCAGCCCCAACAACCGATCAATAAATTCAAACAACGCCAATTTGGTTGTCGGATTCACAGTCGCATCTTTCAGCATATCCTGCATTAAAACTAATGCCGTGGCAGTTTTCATATTGTCTGAAACAACCTCTAAGATTTTATTATGCCATGTGTCATATACTCTATGATCCAACGTACCTGGTTGAGTGTTGCTCATTAAATCTGCAATGCGACAAACAACATTTTTATACCCTGTAGATGCCGCATCCAATGCTTCAAATGAAAAATCCAGTGGTTGACGATAATGTCCCATCAGCAACATATATCTGAACGCCATTGGATCATATCCGCGTTCAATCAGATCCCTGACGGTAAGGAAATCACCCGATGATTTTGACATTTTTCCATCTTTGGCTAATAACCATTCATAATGCAGCCAATAGTTGACCCATGGTTTGCCAACAATAGGTTCTGATTGTGCTATTTCATCACTGTGATGAACCTTGATATGTTCTTGTCCCCCAACGTGGATATCAAAATGCGGTCCCAATAATTTCATACTCATTGCACTGCATTCAATGTGCCAACCGGGAAAACCAACACCCCATGGGCTGTCCCATTCCATGGCGCGTTTTTTATCCTTTGGAGAAAATTTCCACAATGCAAAATCAGTTGGATTGCGTTTGCCGCTGTCGTCAATGCGTGCACCGGCGCGTAATTCTGACAAATTTTGTCCGCCCAACATTCCATAGTCTGGGAATTTACTGGTGTCATAATAAATTCCATCGCCGGGAATTTCGTACGTGTAACCCAGCACTTCCAGTTTTTTGACCTGGTCAATTTGTTCTTGAATATAATCGGTGGCATGCGGCATTGCCGATGGCCGAATAATATTTAACGCGTCAATGTCACGCAAAAATGCATCTGTATATTTTTTTGCAATATCCCAAGCAGACATTTTTTCGCGTGCAGCACCCTTTTCCATTTTGTCTTCACCAGAATCTTCATCACTGGCCAAATGACCGACGTCTGTAATATTCATAACATGACGAACCGTGTACCCATTTTCAATGAACATACGTTTCAGAATATCGCTATTGACAAAGCTGCGCATATTACCAATGTGTTGGTCCCAATATACGGTCGGTCCACAAGAATAAAAACCCATGTGCCCTGGCACCAATGGTTTGAAAACTTCCAGTTTTCTGGACATTGTGTTAAATAATCTGATTGTCATAATGCGCTTCCTTTGCTTTATCTGATATAAGAAAAACTGTAATAAATAGCAAACGAAATATGCCCGTCCGCGTGGCAGATTTTAACGACAACAACAAAAAGCAATAAATTTAATTGTCATGGGCCAGAATAATGCAATTCTGGCGGAGCGTATAGAACTCGAACCTATGGACCACTAAACGCGGTCACAGATTAGCAATCTGCTGCATTACCACTCTGCCAACGCTCCGCATGATTGCGACGGACATTATACAAAAACACTTTCCCGATTGCAAGTCATTAAATTATAAAAACGCCCCATTGGGGCGTTTTTAATGTTCCGATGTTGGTTCTGGGCCATATATTTCGACGTCACGCGTCATTGCCATGAACTTTTCTGCACGCAGTGCCGGCAACTGGTCAGCGGGGATTTTTTGCAATTCTGCAATATTTTCCGCAACCACGGTGGACAACAATTCCATCGTCGTTTGCCAATCAGTGTGTGCACCACCGGCGGGCTCGTCAATAATACCGTCGATAACGTTCAGGTTTGCCATATCACGTGCGGTCAATTTCATCGCCTGTGCGGCGACGGCCTTGAACTTGTTATCTTTCCATAAGATACTGGCGCAAGATTCCGGTGCAATTACCGAATAAATCGCATTTTCCATCATCAGTACGCGGTCGGCTGTACCGATTGCGATTGCACCCCCAGAACCGCCCTGGCCCACATTGACGGCAACGTACGGTGTTTTGATGGACAGTCCCAACGACATTGATGCCGCAACGGCCTGTGATTGGCCACGTTCTTCGCCCTCGCGGCCGGCAAACGCACCGGCAGTATCAAACAACGAAATCAGTGGCAGGTTAAACTTTTCCGCCAAACGCATCATACGCTGGGCCTTGCGATAACCATCAGGGTTGGCCATACCGAAACGGTGTTTTTGACGGGTTTCGATGGTGCGGCCCTGTTCCTGACCGATAATTACGGCCGGAATGCCACGCCAGTAACCAATGCCACTGCCCATGGCGGGGTCTTCGGCGTACAGACGGTCACCCGCCAGATATGTCCATTCATCAACAATGCCGTTGATATAATCCAAGAAATGCGGGCGGTTTTCATTGCGCGCCAACAAAACCTTGTCATAAGCATCGGTTTCACCCATACCGCGAACCTTTTTGTTATCGTTCAGCGGGGTTGAAACGTTGATGGGTTTGGCCTCGCGCGGCTGTTTGGTCAATACCGCCAAAACACGCGACAATGCGTCGTGCAGTCCATCGCGCGGGACAACCATATCAACCATACCGTGTTCGTACAGATATTCTGCGGTCTGGAAATTAGACGGTAATTTTTCACGAATGTTTTGTTCAATAACGCGACGCCCAGCAAATCCGATGCGCGCGCCGGCCTCTGCAATATGAATATCGCCCAGCATTGCGAACGATGCAGTCACGCCACCGTATGTTGGGTCGGTCAACAGCACAATATACGGAATACCATTCGCGTGCAGACGATTTACCGCAACTGTTGTACGCGCCATCTGCATCAATGATAAAATATTTTCCTGCATGCGCGCACCACCAGATGCAACCACCATTACAAATGGACGGCGGGTCTGGATTGCGTGTTCCATACTGGCGATAATACCATCACCAGCGGCGCGCCCCATTGAGCCCATCATAAAGTCACCATTTAACACACAAATTGTTGTTGGCACACCGCCCAGAATACCGTCGGCCGACACAATAGCGTCGTGATTACCGTTATCACTGCGTGCCTCGACCAAGCGGGCCTTGTACGGCATACGATCAACAAATTCCAATGGGTCATCAGACACCGTTGGCAAATCCAAACGCGTCCAATCATTGTTGTCAAACAACAGGTCAAAACGCTGTTTTGGGGTCATAATAAACGCACGACCACAGCGTGGGCATATGTATAAATTGTCTTTGTAATCCTTGTAATAAACCAAACGACCACAGGATTCGCATTTAATCCACATCAGGCGGCGAATTTTGTCGTATCGCGCGCGGTCGTCATTTTTAATTCCAGATTTTTTGCCAAATAACATTTTTTATCCATTCATTTTTTTGGTCAGTTCGCGGCTGGGCTTGAACAAAATAGTTGTGCTGGCCGGCAGCGGCATTGGTTTGCCTGTGCATGGGTTATAACCAACCTTGGTTGCACGGGCGCGTGGCTGGAATGTGCCGAAACCACGAACCTCTATGCGGTCGCCAGCGGCGATGGCCTCTATCATATGATCAGACACGGTGTCCAATATCGCAGCGGCATCCGACGCGCGCATATGGCGAAATTGAACTTGAATAGTACGTACAATATCAGAACGTTTCATAACTCTTCCTTTTTTCTTTCTGGTGTGTTGCATATTATTTATATCATAGCACATTTTATCAAGAGTAAAGTTTTTTCTGCATATGAAAACGTTCTTGGTGCGCCAAATGACAGCCAATGGTACATTTATCATTAAAAATGGGGACAACAATGTACGAATTTTCAGATAATTGCACAAAACCTATGCCGCTGATTGGCGATAATGCGCCTGCTTTTACTGCACGCACAACAAATGGCACGGTAAATTTTCCAGATGATTATGCCGGCAAATGGGTGATTTTGTTTTCGCATCCGTCGGATTTTACGCCGATTTGTACAACCGAATTTATGACATTTCAATCAATGATTGACGATTTTCACAAACTGAATACAGAAATCATAGGTCTGTCGATTGGAACATTGACGGGGCACTTGGCATGGATAGAGGCCATTCGTCACCTGACGTTCGGTGATTTGCACGATGTTCACATTACGTTCCCGATTATAGACGATATAACGATGTCTGTTGCGCGTAAATACGGTATGATTCACCCGCGTGCGTCTGATACAACAACAGTGCGTGCAGTATTTATCATAGACCCCAACGCGAAAATCCGCATGATTTTGTATTACCCTGCGTCGGTTGGACGCAATATAGACGAAATCCGACGTGCGCTGATTGCATTGCAGACGTCGGACAAATACCACGTTTCAACCCCCGCAAATTGGCTGCCAAACGATGACGTGGTTGCGCCCGCCCCCGTCACAACAGCGCAAATGGACGCGCGGTTAAATAAACCTAATCATGGTATGGACGTGCAATCGTGGTTTTTAACGTTTCGCAAATTGCCGAAACAAAAGAACTAGAACACCAATGGAAAGTCGCGAATGTCCAATGGAACACCATCACGATCGGGATTCCATTGATATTGTTCCATAATAACACGCTTGTCGCTGGTGAATTTTACCCCTTCGGCGCGCAGAGATTTGTACTGTTCTGCGGCAAAGCCACTGCATAAACTGCCATCTTTGAATACGACACGATGCCACGGCAGATGCCAACTGTTTTTATTGTTTGACGCATAGCCCACAAATCGCGCCATGCGCGGGCGGCCAATCATTGCCGCGATTTGACCAAATGTTGCCACGCGCCCCGACGGGATACGCGCAACAACATCATAAACCTGTTCATTAAATGTTTTCATGGTTTGAGTATTATAATCAAATACAAACCCCTTGCAATACAAAACAAAATCTGTATAATGGCCGCCATGGAGAAGTGGCAGAGTGGTCGAATGCGCGCGACTCGAAATCGTGTATACGGGCAACCGTATCAAGGGTTCGAATCCCTTCTTCTCCGCCAGAGATAATAAAAAACGCCCAAATGGGCGTTTTTTTATACATCAAAATTATAGTTTTTTACAGATTTAACGATTGCCGCAACCAGTTTGTTTTGGTGCGCGTCACTGTTTAACAGTTTTTCTTCGCCCGCGTTGGACAGGTGACCCAATTCAATCAACGCCCCTGGAACGGTAGAGCGTAATACCGCAAACGGTGCATGACGAACATCTGGGCCGCGCTGTTGCGCTATGTTTGCATTACGAAATGCACGCGCTGCGCCATTGGCGTATTCTTCGGACATTTCAGCAACCGCGTGTTGTTGCAATGCAGACAGTGCACTGCGAATATTCGGTTCAAAATCGGTAAAACCCTCTACCCCAATCTTGTCGGCGGCATTTTCGGCCTCTGCCAATTTCTTGGCCTCTTCGTCTGATGCCTTTTCAGACAATGTATAAATCGAGAATCCCTTCATCGCGCGGCTGGGGTTCGCATTGGCATGCAACGATATAAACAAGTCCGCCTTGCGCCGTTCCCCGATGGCGGCACGTTCCGCCAATTTCAGGTACGTGTCATCATTACGCGTCAGGTATGTTTTGAATCCGCCCTCGTTCAGCCGATTGCGTAATTTGCGCGCCACCGATAACACAACCTTTTTTTCCTTGGTTCCGTTTTTACCGATGCACCCAGGGTCTTTGCCCCCATGACCGGCGTCAATCACAATCACATATTTGCCCGCGGGGGTCGCTGATTGTGTTTTTGCGGATGCAGCAGTTTTTGTTGGTTTTGATGCGGTTGTTGCCGCCGCGGTGTTATATGCAGTGGCGGCAACAGTACCCGCGACAAAATCCAAAACCAAGCGGTAATCATTGTCGCCATTAGGTGACAGAATCATAACCTGTGATTTGGCAATTTCGGCGATTGAACGTGTCAGATTTACAACAATTTGCGCGCTGTCGCCATTTTGCACCTGAATAATGGATTTAGCCAATGTACCCGACGCCAGTTTCTTGGGGGCGTTGTTATTTATCGCCGTGTTTGGCAAATTTACAATCAATTGATTTTGTGGATACGATAATGAATATGTCGGGCGCACAGTGGTTTCGATGACCAATCGCGTTTTGCCGTTGGGTTGCGCACCCGTGCGCAACGATTTAACAGAATTGCGCGCCGCAAACGCCATACGCGGCATACAAACAACCGCGGATACCGCAAAAAAACTAACTTTTAACAGATTGCGTCTTGATATTTTCATTTGAATGAAATTATACCAAAATTCACCCCCGCGTTCAAGAAATAACATAATAAAAAAACCGCCAATCGGCGGTTTAATTTTGTTTTATGCGGTGCGCGTTATTTGCTGACGCAATTTGCAAACATTTGTGCCACCATCGTTGTTTCTGTGGACGACAATGTTGCCACAGGCACGATAAAGCAACGCCCGCTGTCACGAATAATAAATACTTTGGTTCCACGTTTGTATGCGGTCTGCATATTGTCCATTTGGGACGATGACAAGAACGCATTTTGGGTCAATGCAGAATTTGACAAGCCCGCCTGAACCACCTGTGATGCAGTGGCATAATTATCCAATGTATGGGACGATGTAACCTCCATATAAACCGACTGGTCGCCATATGGATTTTCAACGTTTGTATCAGTGGACGGGAACGCAACGCCGACCGCCAATGCCGCCGCCGTTTGCAACGCTGTTGGCTGATTCGAGGATGTGCCAGATGTGCCCGATGTATTGATTGTCACATCATCGCCACACGCCAAATTCATACGGTTTGTGTACCCTGCCAAGACAGAGTCAACCGCCGCCCGCCATTCAGAACCTTTTTTGTTCAAATCCAAACTGACGATTTTTTCTGCCCAGCCCCAAATATTTGCGCCGACATTGCCCGCGTTGGCAAAACGGGTTACCATTTCCGCACTGCCCCCTGGGACGCCCGCACCACAGTAATCGGTCAATTGCGTGGTCAGCATACTGGTTGTTTCATTTCCATACGCCAACGCAACAGAATGGCACGCCATTGCGGCCTCCAGTTCCTGACGACGTTGCAAGCACAGGTCTGAATGAGATTTTGACAACTGGGTCGCCATATTTCTCATAGACAGATACGACATCAATTCCTGTTGCACATATGGCGGACACAGGCGCGCCGCAGTGTTCATACCCGCCCCGCCCGTACGTGTATTAGTATTATACTGTGGCAATAACACAGATGTATCTTTCTGTAAACACAACAAGGCGTAATTGTACAGTTCACTTTCGGTTGCATATTGACATTTCGACTGACGCTGGCCAGGGACAACAGTTACGTCGCCACAATAATCAGACAGGCATTTATAGATTTTTTCACGACATGCCGAATCCACGTCTGGTTGATTTACCATAAAATACGTATTTCGCTGGTTTGTTTTGTATGCGTTTGCCAACCCTGCGTTGCCACGACCGCCACTGGTTGTTGCAGTATTCAATGACACATAACGTGCAGAAGCCGAATTGCCCGCCACCGTGCCCGCCGACACCGCGTATGCATCAAAACCACAGAAAATCAGCCCCAGCGAGGCAAATATACCGAAAATATTTTTCATTAAAGTCCCTCTCGTTACGGGAATTTTAACATAATCGACAAAAAAACGCAAACGTTCATTTGCGCCGCCACCAGAAAAATATTGATTTGAATAAATAAATTGATACTATGCGTTGCATGTTGATACCAAATGAAACTTTGACCCAGATTCGCGACGACATTTCTGCCGTCAGGGGGTTTCTTTGACCCTGCAAAACTGGAATCTGAAATTGCAGAATTAAACGAACAGACAAATCAGCCGGATTTATGGGGCAATCCCGATGCTGCGCGCGCCCTGTTGCAAAAGAAATCAGGACTGGAAAAATCACTGTCTGAACTAAAAACCTTGGAATCTGATTATAATAATCTGGTCGATTTGTACGAAATGGCACCCGAAGACCCAGATGTTTTGGCGGACATTGAAAAACTTGGGAATGCGGCGCATCGTGCAAAATTTATTACATTGTTCCGCGAACCTGCCGACAATAATGGTGCTTTCTTGTTTATCCAAGCGGGGGCTGGTGGAACCGAAGCCCAAGATTGGGCGCAAATGCTGTCGCGCATGTATGCGCGTTGGGCGGAACGCCACGGCTTTTCGTGCGAGGTAATAGAAGAACACGAAGGCGACACCGCTGGGATTAAAAATATAACTTATCGTATCAGTGGCGACCGTGCATACGGTTGGTTAAAGAATGAAATCGGCGTACATCGTTTGGTTCGTATTTCGCCGTTTAACGCCAATGACAAACGCCAAACCAGTTTTGCATCTGTTGATGTATGGCCAGACGTTGACGACAGCATAGATATTGAAATCAATGACAAAGACCTGCGTATTGATACGTACCGTTCGTCTGGGGCGGGTGGCCAACACGTAAACAAAACCGACAGCGCAGTGCGCATTACCCACATACCAACGGGCATTGTCGTCACGTGCCAAAACGAACGCAGCCAGTTTCAAAACAAAGATATGGCAATGAAAATATTGCGCTCGCGTTTGTATGAATTAGAATTAGAAAAACGCGCAGCCGAAGAAAACGCTGCCAAGGCCGCCCAGAAAAAAATTGAGTGGGGCAGCCAAATTCGCAACTATGTCCTGTACCCATATCAGTTGGTCAAAGATGTGCGCACAGGTGTTGAAAAAACAGATTCCGCCGCGGTTCTGGACGGGGATTTAGACGATTTTATGCTGGCCGCATTGTCGCGCGATTAAAACATTTGTATTATTACACCCCTTGACATTCACAAAAATTGACATAAAATATATTTGGCAACAATCTAAAAGGATAAATTATATGAGCAAAAACAGTACTGTTCCGACATACTATTTTCAAGCAATTCGCAGTATTATTCCATACGCTACAAAAATTGAACGCCCCCACATCCCTGGTACGGGGTACTGCACATTCGTTGTCCAAGACGAAAATGACAACAAATATATGTTCAAATTCAACGATTTTGATATGCTGTTCAAGAACATACAATTCAATCGCACGTTGAATCAGCACGGTATTTCTGTGCCAAAACTGGAACAACACGTATACAAATCATCGTGGATGGAAACATATCAGATGATTCCAGGACGCACGTTATATGAATGCGTCAAAGACGGAATGCCCGACGCGTCTGTTAAAAAAATATATCGCGCCATTGTTGATGATTTTATTAAAATGTCTGAAATAGATTTACACACGTTAACCAAAACGATGTATTCAAATATTCATCAGGTGGTGCAATACGATGTTGCAGAAAACACCAGCAAAATCGTCGCCCCATTGTTTGCAGGCGCAACACGTATTATGAATCGTGGCGAAAAAAGCGACATGGGATTGTACCATTGCGGAATCACGCCAAAAAATATTATCGTTTCACCCGATGGGGAATACGCGGGTCTGATTGACATGGACGATGTGGCAATCAGCAATAAAAACTATGCATTTGGCGTTATGGCCACACAATACGAACGTTTGGGTCATAACCCCCAAGAATTGATTGATGCTTATGAAGGCATCTCTGGCGAGGGGTTGAATCACAAACAT
>ERZ1034710.431-NODE-431-length-12829-cov-3.754971_pt1 | contig 12829 bp, 10 predicted proteins | sample MGYA00520597_ERZ1034710 | MGnify/ENA primary metagenome ERZ1034710 (study PRJEB33766, sample SAMN09781714) | gut metagenome | biome: gut microbiome | host: Homo sapiens | place: Madagascar | study: EMG produced TPA metagenomics assembly of the PRJNA485056 data set... | reverse complement strand
GTACCAGGTAAGGCTCTAAAATCTCCGACAGTTTGTCAGAGAACCACAATAGGGTGGCGAGCAGGAGACTGACAACAAACACTAAAAGGAAACTTAATATGGTTTCTAATAAAGTAATGCCGATATGCATCGGAAGAGAGCGCTCGGTCCACAACTGTATCAGACATAGGACGACTCTGCGTGGGCTGGAGAAAAAGAAACTGTCGATCCAGTATGCATCTGCACTGATTTCCCAGAGAATCAGAAAGATTCCCAGGAGAAAGATACGCAGAAAGGCAACCTGTCTATGATGATTTTTGTGCTTGCGAAGATATTGTTCCTGGATCGTCAACGGGTGGTCATTTTGCACATTCTTAGGTTTCATCGGTTAATTCCTCCCAAAGTTGTTTGAAATAATATGGAAATTCCGGGGCGTTTCTGGCGGCGAGTGGAGAACTGTCCTGCAGGGTGAGCTGAATGGGCAATACCGTTTTGATCGTTGCGGGACGGGCAGACAGCACGTAAACTTTATCCGCCAGGCTGATAGCCTCTGACAGATCGTGAGTGACGATGATCATGGTCTTCCCGGCCTTGCGGATCAACTGACAGATATCCGAAGATACCATAAGGCGTGTCTGGTAGTCCAGGGCGCTGAAGGGTTCATCCAGTAACAGCAGCTGGGGATCCAGGGCAAGGGTTCGGATCAGAGCAGCGCGCTGCTTCATGCCGCCGGATAATTCGCAAGGGCGCTTGTTCTTAAATTTTTCCAGCCCGTAATCGGACAAAAGTTGTTCCACATGGGCGATGCGCTCCGGAGTGAGGGCGTGATGGATCTCCAGACCTAACGTAACATTCTGATAGATGGTGCGCCATTCGAAGAGATGGTCATGCTGCAGCATATAGCCGATGCGGGGATAATGAAGGGAACCGTCGGGATTATTTACGACAATGGTTCCGGTCTCAGGGGCGAGGAGCCCTGCGATAATGGACAGCAGAGTGGATTTACCGCAGCCGCTGGGTCCAACAAGTGCTACAAATTCCCCTTCCTCCACGGAGAAGGAGATATCTTTTATGGCACCGGTCTCCCCGGACAGTGTGTGATAGGAGTAACCTATATTTTTAAGTTCGATAAGAGCTCCCATAAAAAGGCATACTTCCTTAACATGAATATTTATAGTTATTGTATGAATTCCGGGGAAAAAAGTGTTTTCTGTACCGGAAAGTGATGAAATTCACTGTATTGCATTAAAGTGTCGTTTGTGATATGATTAATTGCAATCAATGTCTGTGAGAAATTTTATCTGATAGACTACCAACGTAAAAAGATGGGAGAATGACCATGGCACAGTTATGGGGAGGACGTTTTACGAAACAGACCGATCAGCTGGTATTTGATTTCAACGCGTCCATAACATTTGATAAAAGACTGTTTCACGAAGATGTCACCGGCAGTATCGTACATGCCACCATGCTGGCAAAGCAGGGGATCCTCACCGAAGAGGAGAAGAAGAGTATTGTCGAAGGATTGACCGGGATCTTAGAGGATGTGGATGACGGAACACTGGCAATTGATGAGACCCAGGAAGACATTCACAGCTTCGTGGAGGCTACTCTGATCGACCGGATCGGAGATGCGGGGAAAAAGCTTCACACCGGACGCAGCCGTAATGACCAGGTAGCACTGGACATGCGTCTCTATACCAGGGCAAGAGTGGCAGAGACCGACGGACTGCTGAAAAAGCTTTTGGAAGCCATTCTGGATACCATGGAGAACAATTTAGATACCTACATGCCGGGCTTCACCCATTTACAGAAGGCACAGCCCATTACCCTGGCGCATCATTACGGTGCCTATTTTGAAATGTTCAAGAGAGACAGACAGCGTCTGGCAGATATCTATAAGCGCATGAATTACTGCCCGCTGGGAGCCGGAGCACTGGCAGGCACCACATATCCTTTGGATCGTGAATATACCGCGAGACTTCTTCGCTTTGAAGGACCGACGTTAAACAGCATTGATTCCGTGGCGGACAGAGATTACCTGATTGAATTCCTTTCCGCACTTTCCACGATCATGATGCATTTAAGCCGTTTCAGCGAAGAGATCATCATTTGGAATTCCAATGAATACCAGTTCGTAGAGCTGGATGATGCTTATTCCACCGGAAGCAGTATCATGCCCCAAAAGAAGAATCCGGATATCGCAGAGCTGGTAAGAGGCAAGACCGGCAGAGTCTACGGTGCCCTGATAGCGTTACTCACCACTATGAAGGGATTGCCCCTGGCTTACAATAAAGACATGCAGGAAGACAAGGAGATGGCATTTGATGCCATGGATACTGTAGCAGACTGCATCACTTTATTCACAGGCATGATTCAGACCATGAAGTTCCGCAAGGACCGCATGGCAAAGAGTGCCATGAACGGATTTACCAATGCTACTGATGCTGCAGATTATCTGGTAGGTAAGGGCGTGCCTTTCCGGGATGCCCACGGTATTATCGGCAGGCTGGTATTGTACTGCATCGAGAAGGACACTTCTATTGATGCTTTAAGCTTAGAGGAACTGCGTTCCATCAGCGATAAGTTCGATGAAGATATCTATGATGCCATCTCGCTGAAGACCTGTGTGGAGAAGCGTCTGACTATCGGCGCACCGGGTGAGAAAATGATGATACAGGTCATTGAGAAAAATAAAGAATACCTGAAAAATGATACCATAGAAGAGTATCAACAGTCTTTGGAAGACAGACTTTCGTAAAATCAGGAAGGCATGTCTTTTCAGATAAAAAGGAAATGCATAGAGCTGAGGAGGAAATGAAAAATGAGTGAAAAATTACGTGTAGGTATCCTGGGCGGAACCGGTATGGTAGGACAGAGATTCATCTCTCTGTTAGAGAACCATCCCTGGTTCGAGGTAACGACTATCGCAGCCAGCCCCCGATCCGCAGGCAAGACGTATGAGGATGCAGTGGGTGATCGATGGAAGATGACGACTCCCATGCCTGAAGCTGTGAAAAAGCTGATCGTCATGAATGTAAACGAAGTGGAAAAAGTAGCCGCACAGGTAGACTTCGTATTTAGTGCCGTAGATATGTCCAAGGACGAGATCAAGGCAATCGAAGAAGCTTATGCCAGGACAGAGACCCCTGTAGTATCCAATAACAGTGCCCACAGATGGACTCCAGATGTTCCCATGGTAGTACCCGAGATCAATCCCGAGCATTTCCAGATCATCGAAGCGCAGAAGAAGAGATTGGGAACCACCAGAGGATTTATCGCTGTAAAGCCCAATTGCTCCATTCAGAGCTATGCACCGGTACTGACCGCATGGAAAGAATTCGGGCCCTATGAAGTAGTAGCTACTACTTATCAGGCTATCTCCGGTGCCGGCAAGACTTTTAAGGACTGGCCCGAGATGGTAGGCAATATCATTCCTTACATCGGCGGTGAGGAAGAGAAGAGTGAGAAGGAGCCTTTACGTATCTGGGGTAAGATCGAAGGCGACAAGATCGTTCCTGCAACTTCTCCCGTGATCACCTGCCAGTGTATCCGTGTTCCGGTACTGAACGGACATACTGCAGCCGTATTCGTAAAATTCCGTAAGAAGCCCACTAAGGAACAGCTGATCGAGAAGTTAACTTCTTTCAGCGGAGAACCTCAGAGACTGGGACTTCCCAGCGCACCGAAGCAGTTCATTCAGTATCTGGAGGAGGACAACAGACCTCAGGTAGCTTTGGATGTGGATTTTGAGAATGGTATGGGTATCAGTGTAGGCCGTCTGAGAGAAGATACCGTATATGACTTTAAGTTTGTAGGACTTTCACACAATACATTACGCGGAGCAGCTGGGGGAGCTTTGCTTTGCGCGGAACTTTTGAAAGCACAGGGTTACATCACCAAAAAATAAAGGGTGAGTGGGGTTATGAACGAGTTACACTATCAGCTGGATCTTATGCGCGCAATGAATCAGAAATTAAGCGCCAGGGAGAAAATGTACCGCCTTTTGTGCGATACCATGGATTATGCTTATATCTATTATTCTTTTGAAAAAAATTCTGTCACGACGCTTGGAAAATGGGATGATTTTTTCGATTTCCAGATCCGGGACAGACGGGACTTTATTAAGCTTTTAGAGATGGTAGATGAGCCATATGTGCTGCCTCTTAGGGATATGCTTTTTTTGGAGAAGGGAGGTCAGGAAACTTCTTCTGTGGAATGCATGCAGAAGGGGAAGAAGACCTGGCTGCAGTTCTCCTGCAGGATATTCTATGAGGACGGCAGACCTGCGGATCAGATCATTGTGGTACAGAATATCACAAAACAGAAGACGCAGAACGAAGAACTTCTCTATATGGCGTATTATGACGGACTTACAGGACTGTACAACCGTAATTATTTTGTACGTCTCCTGACGGAGTACCTGCGTCGCGCGAAGGAAGATAACCGGCTGGTCAGTGTGCTGGTCATCGATATTGACGATTTCCGTAAGGTCAACGACGGACTGGGAATCGTGGCAGGAGACGAACTGGTACAGCAGTTCGGATCTTTCTTAAAGGAGTTCAACAGTGACGATGTGATCGTCTGTCATCTGACCAGCGATGTCTACTGCATGGCAATCTATGATTCCTGCGGTGACAGAAGCGTGGAACACATTCATAAGGAGATCGTGAAGCGTACCAGAGAACCTTTTTATCTGGTGGGCGGACAGGTATTGAACATTACCGTAAGTGTTGGCGTTGCGGAATATCCGGAAGCTGCAACATCCGCACTGGAACTGATCAACTGTGCCGAGATCGTCATGTTCAAGGGGAAGTCCATGGGCAAGAACAGGATCCAGTATTTTGATACGCCGATCCTGAATGATTTCCTGAAAAATGTGGAACTGGACAGCAAATTAAAAGAAGCGGTATTTGATCATAACTTTATTCTGTATTATCAGCCCCAGTACTACGCGGGGAATCAGAAACTGCGCGGAATGGAAGCACTGATCCGCTGGAAGGACGGCGACGGGAAAATGATCAGCCCGGCAAAGTTCATTCCGATTGCAGAGAAAAACGGCACGATTATCCCTATCGGCAACTGGGTACTGGAGCAGAGCATCCGGACATTTTCCGAATGGAGGAACCGGTACGGCGTTCCGTTTGTATTGTCTGTCAATATTTCCGCATTGCAGTACCAGAAGGATGATTTCGTGGATTCGCTGTTGAATATTATCCGCAAATATGATGTGTCTCCGGAGGAGATCGAACTGGAGATCACAGAGAGCATACTGATCGATGATTTCCGGGCAGTGACTGAGAAAATGCAGCTGTTAAAAGAATACGGCATCCGCATTTCCTTAGATGATTTCGGAACGGGATTTTCCTCCCTGTCTTACTTGAAGAAGCTGCCGATCAATACGCTGAAGATCGATAAATCCTTTACGGATACGCTGCTTACGGATTCCGCTACCAGAATCATTACGGAATCCATTGTCAGTATGGTGAAATCCTTAGGATTTGAATCTATTGCCGAGGGAGTGGAGGAAGAACAGCAGTATAAATATCTGCGTGCCATCGGCTGTGATATCATTCAGGGATATCTGTTCGGAAAACCGCTGTCCCAGGAGGAGATCGAACAGCTATTACAGAAGATATACTGATCAGTTGTTGCAGAAAGAATGAGGCTGCCATGTTAACTGGAAGGGAACAGGAAACAGCTTTTTTGGAAAATCATTATAAGAGACCGGGGAGTCAGATCCTGGTGGTATATGGACAGAGAGGCGTTGGTAAGACGGCTCTCTTAACCGCTTTTGAGGAAAAAAAACAGACCATACGATATACCGCTCCCAACTGTTCTTCCAGGGAACTGTGCTATCAGTGGGGACAGGAGCTTAGAGAACAGGGGAAAGAGATTTCACGGAACCCTTCCTGGGAAGAAGTATTACAGTGTGTATCCGGAGAAAAAAATGATCGCAAAAAAGTTCTGATCATAGAAAATTTTCATTATCTGCTAAAGGGGGATACTTCTTTTTTACAGGAATTGATCCGTTATCTGAAGGAACACAGGGAGGTTTCTCTTCTTGTGATCCTTACGACCTACGCATCCGGATGGGTGGAGAACAGCATGATCTCTAAAATAGGGAACCTGGCATTTTCTGTCAGTGGTTTTCTGAAGGTCAAAGAGCTGCCTTTTTCCGTAATGCGCCGGATTTTCCCAGGTGGGACGCTTCAGAAGAGCATAGAATTCTATGCTGTGTTAGGCGGAATGCCGGGATTTTGGAGACTATTGGATCTGTCAGCTTCTGTGGAGGAGAATCTGACGACGCTTTTTTTAGAAAAAAACAGTTTTCTTCCGGAACTGATGATCAAATGGCTGTCGGAAGAACTGCGGGAGACTGCTGTCTACAATACCATCCTTGCTACCATAGCGGATGAGAAGAACGGCAAGCTGAATGCTGCGTATACCCGTACCGGATTCTCCCGGGCGAAGATCAGTGTCTATCTGAAGAATCTGATGGAACTGGAGCTGGTGGAAAAAGTACTGCCCGGAACTTATGAGATCAGCAATTCTTTTATACGGTTTTATTTCCGTTTTCTGTTTCCTCACCAGACCGCCTGGAGAAGAGATAACGGCAGAGCTTTTTATGAAACATATATCCAGGAGGATTACAGTAGCTTTGTGAGATCCGCATACCGGAGAATCTGTCAGGAGATACTGCAGGCAGATTTCCATACGGTGGAACTGAAGAAGGCGGCACAGGGGAGAACATATTTTTTATGCAAAGATACTGCTGGGAAAAAGATCGCAGTGGATTATTCCGGTACGGTATGTTATACTTCGGAAGATTATGATGCGCTGCAGACAGCGTTGAAAAGCATCCGGACAGAACCGGATGAGATAATAATATTTTGTGAGAATGGTTATGAAAATGCATTGGCGGAGAAAGTGTCCGGAAAGGTACAGTTTCGCAGCGTGGGTGTGTGATTTATGACAGGAAGACGGTATGCGTGGGTAAAAATTTATTTATTGCAGAGAAACCCAGCGTGGCAAGGGAATTTGCCAACGCTTTAAAATATAATATGCGTTCCAAAGACGGATATCTGGAGTCGGAAGAAGCCATTGTTACCTGGTGTGTGGGACATCTGGTGACCATGAGTTATCCGGAGGTGTACGATGAGAAATTTAAGAGATGGAGCTTCGAGACACTTCCTTTTCTCCCGGCGGAATTCAAATACGAAGTCATTGAAAATGCCAGGAAACAATATACCATCGTGAGTTCTCTGCTAAACAGAGAGGATGTCTCTACCATCTATGTCTGCACCGACTCCGGGCGGGAGGGAGAATATATCTATCGTCTCGTGGAGCAGATGGCGGGCGTACAGGGCAAAGAGCGGAAGCGTGTATGGATCGATTCCCAGACGGAGGAGGAAATCTTACGTGGGATCCGGGAAGCCAAGGATCTCTCAGCGTATGATAATCTGGGGAATGCCGCTTATCTGCGTGCCAAGGAGGATTACCTGATGGGAATCAACTTCTCCAGGGCACTGACTTTGAAATACGGCAAGACTGTAAAGGATTACCTGAAGAGGGACCGTGCGGTGATCTCTGTGGGGCGTGTCATGACCTGCGTCCTGGGCATGATCGTGAACAGAGAACGGGAGATCCGGTCGTTTACCAAGACTCCTTTTTACCGGGTGATCGGCAATTTTAAGTTGCAGGAGAAGCCTTTTACAGCAGAGTGGAGAGCCGTGGAGGGTTCGAAATACTATAATTCTCCTGTATTGTATAAGGAGAACGGTTTTAAGAAAAAAGAGGATGCCGAGCGACTGATCGGGGAACTTTCTGCGGAACCTGCAGGACCGGCGACCGTCACCGGCATCGAGAAGAAAAAAGAGAACAAAAATGCGCCGCTTTTATATAATCTGGCGGAGCTGCAGAATGACTGTTCCAAATACTTTAAGATCAGTCCGGACGAGACGCTCAGGATCGTGCAGGAATTATATGAAAAAAAGATGACCACTTACCCCAGAACGGATGCCAGAGTTCTGTCTACGGCAGTGGCAAAGGAAATCCATAAAAATATCGGAGGACTTCGTAATTATGCCCTGGCAGCACCCTTCGCCAAAGAAGTATTAGAGCAGGGCACCTATAAAAATATAGCAAAGACCCGGTATGTGAACGATAAGCAGATCACGGATCACTATGCCATTATCCCTACGGGACAGGGTCTGAACAATCTGTCGGGGCTGGCCCCTATGGCAGCAAAAGTATATGAGGTCATTGTGCGCCGGTTTTTAAGTATTTTCTATCCGCCGGCAGTCTATCAGAAGTTCTCACTTACATTACAGGTAAAGGAAGAAAGCTTTTTTGCCAGCTTCAAGGTGTTGATACAGGAAGGATATCTGAAGGTGACTGATTTCTCCTTCAAAAAGGAGAATACGGCCCCGAAGGAGGACAAAGAGAACGAGAACGAAAGTGCCGATGAAAAATGTGATGCAGAGCTTACCAATCTGCTGACACATCTGAAAAAAGGAGATACCTTATCCGTAGATACCTACGAGATCAAAGAAGGCGAGACTTCTCCACCCAAGCGATATACCTCAGGCAGCATCATCCTGACCATGGAAAATGCGGGACAATTCATAGAAGATGAGGAACTGCGGGCACAGATCAAGGGAAGTGGTATCGGCACCAGCGCTACGAGAGCGGAGATCCTGAAGAAACTGGTGAACATCGAGTATCTGGCACTGAATAAAAAGACCCAGGTACTGACGCCTACCCAGATGGGAGAGATGATCTACGATGTGGTATCGGATTCCATAAGACCGCTTTTGAATCCGGCATTGACAGCCAGCTGGGAAAAAGGACTTACCATGGTGGCAGACGGTGTCATCACACCGGACGAGTACATGGGGAAGCTTACGGATTTCGTGGTCAGGAGAACCGTTGCCGTGCGAGGACTGAACAATCAGGGAGTGCTTTGGAGACAGTTCCAGGCTACGGAAGGGTTTTACCAGAAGAAACAAAAGCAATCCAATGCGAAAAATAAAGAATAAAGAAGAGGAGAAACTATCATGGAAAATATTACGATTGAAAATCTGTATGATCTGACAGAGACCATTGCGGCAGAGCTGTTCACCGAGGCAGAGTATCCCTGGGAGGTACTTCCCAGGATCCACGATTTTATTCTGGAACTGGGCAAGAGACTGCCGGAGGAAATCTATGAAAAAAGAGGCGAGGATATCTGGGTGGCTAAAAACGCAAAAGTTGCTCCTACTGCCTGCCTGAACGGACCGATGATCATTGATGAGGAAGCGGAGATCCGTCACTGCGCATTTGTCCGTGGCAATGCCATTGTGGGAAAGGGTGCGGTAGTCGGCAATTCCACCGAACTGAAGAACGTGGTCCTGTTCAATAAAGTACAGGTGCCACATTATAATTATGTGGGAGACAGCGTGCTGGGCTTTAAGTCTCATATGGGAGCCGGTTCTATTACTTCCAATGTAAAAAGCGATAAGACACTGGTGGTTGTGAAGAACGGCGAGGAAAAGATCGAGACCGGACTGAAGAAAATGGGAGCCATGTTAGGTGACCATGTGGAAGTAGGCTGCAACAGCGTACTGAACCCGGGAACTGTCATCGGACGTAATTCCAATGTGTATCCTACTTCTTGCGTCAGAGGCGTGATCCCTGCCGGACATATCTTCAAGAGACCCGGTGAGGTTGTGAAAAAATCTGATATTTAAAAAATTGATCAATATTATCTAATGCATCGATGAAATCAGTTTGACGAATGCCCTTTTATGGTTTATGATATTTATCAGTGCAACGCTTTGACGGATTAAAGCGTCTATGCATTACAGTAAGCGGATCGAAAGATCTGCAGAAAAGAGGGCATTTGTTATGAAAAAGAAATTATTATCTGTTGTACTTACCGCAGTAATGGCAGCGACTGTTCTGACAGGCTGTGGCAGCACCGATAACGGAACTGCTTCTACCACAGCAGGCAGCGCAGCACAGACTGAAGCAGCAGCTTCCACAGACGGCAAGGTATATAACATCGGTATCTGTCAGCTGGTAGAGCATGAGGCTCTGGATGCAGCTACCCAGGGATTCCAGGATGCATTAAAAGAAAAGCTTGGCGATAATGTAAAATTCGATCTGCAGAATGCACAGGGTGAGCAGACCACCGCAGCTACCATCTGTAATGGTTTTGTATCTGATGGTGTGGATCTGATCCTTGCAAATGCTACGTCTCCTTTACAGAGTGCAGCAGCAGCTACAACCTCGATCCCTATCTTAGGTACTTCCGTAACCGACTATGCTACCGCGTTAGAGATATCTGACTGGTCTTGTGCTACCGGCAGAAATATTTCCGGTACTTCCGATCTGGCTCCCATTGAAGAGCAGGAAGCTATGTTAAAGGAACTGTTCCCGGACGTAAAGCAGGTTGGTCTGTTATATTGTTCTGCAGAAGCAAACTCACTGTATCAGATCCAGCTGTTTGAGGCTGCTCTGGACAAGGACGGTATTGCTTATAAAGAGTATGCAATCGCTGATACCAATGAAGTACAGTCTGTAACTACTGCAGCGGCAGGAGAGTGCGATGTTCTGTATATTCCTACCGACAACACGCTGGCATCTGTAACCGAGACCGTATACAACGTAGTAGCTCCCGCTAAGGTTCCTGTCATCGCAGGTGAAGAGGGTATCTGCAACGGCTGTGGCGTAGCTACCTTATCCATCAGTTACTATGATCTGGGATATGCTACCGGTGAGATGGCATACGAGATCCTGGCTGAGGGCGCAGACATCACTACCATGGATGTTCGCTACGCTCCCAACGTTACCAAGAAATATAATGCGAAGATCTGTGAGGAACTTGGCATCACTGTTCCCGATGATTATGTAGCAATTCAGTAAGTATTCAGTCAATTAAGTACGGAAACAAAATATACTTCGATAGGGATAGCGCCAGATAAGCGGTATCCCTATCGAAAGTTTTAGGAGGAAAAAGAAATGTCTTACTTTATGTCACTGAATCCCCTTTCCCTGTTCAGGGCAATGCCGGGATCAATAGCGCAGGGAATGATCTGGGGAGTCATGGCACTGGGAGTGTATATTACGTTCCGCCTGCTGGATTTCGCTGATCTGACCGTGGATGGTTCCATTGCAACCGGTGCTGCGGTATCCGTTATGCTGATTCGTGTGGGAGTTTCTCCTATAGCTACGCTGCCCATTGCTTTCCTGGCCGGAGCATTGGCAGGCATGGTAACGGGACTGTTGAACACCGCACTGGGAATCCCCGGAATTCTGGCAAGTATTCTGACGCAGATCTCCCTGTATTCCATTAATCTGAATATCATGGGCAAAGCAAACCAGCCGGTCAGCGTAGATAATTATCCGCTGGTGGTATCTTTGCGTTATGTGACGGACGGTTCGGTGAGCAGACTTCTCTTTTTCCTGGGAATGATCGTATTTTTACTGGCTCTGATCGCTGTGATGTATTGGTATTTTGGAACAGAACAGGGACATGCCATCCGTGCTACGGGCTGTAACAGCAATATGGCGAGAGCACAGGGCATCAATACCAATTTTATCAAGGTGCTGGCACTGATGATCTCCAACGGTCTGGTAGGCCTGTGTGGTGCGCTGTACGGACAGTTCCAGGGGGCGTCGGATGTCAATATGGGACGTGGAGCCATTGTCATTGGTCTGGCAGCTGTTATTATCGGTGAGGTACTGTTCGGTAAGTTCGCCAGCAAGAGAAAACTAGCTTTTGCATTTACTCTGGCATCTGTAATTCTGGGTGCGGTGATCTACTACATGGTATATCAGTTCGTTCTGTGGCTGAAGATGCCTTCAGAGGATATGAAATTGTTCTCCGCTATCGTGGTTGCCATTTTCCTGGCAATTCCTTACTTGAAGGAGAAGAGAACACTTCGGAAAGGAGCGTCAAAATAATGGCTTACGCATTGGAGATACAGGATATACATAAAGTATTTAACAGAGGAACCATCAATGAAAAGGTGGCGTTAAACGGGGTAAACTTAAACTTAAATCCCGGAGATTTCGTGACCATCATCGGAGGTAACGGTGCCGGTAAATCCACCACACTGAATGCCATTGCCGGTGTATGGCCCATCGATTCCGGCAAGATTATTATCGACGGTACAGATATTACGAGCCTGCCGGAGCATAAGAGAGCAAAGTACCTGGGAAGAGTATTTCAGGATCCCATGACGGGAACCGCCGCTACCATGGATATCGAAGAGAACATGGCAATTGCCTTAAGACGTGGCGAGAAGAGAACTCTTCGCTGGGGCGTCTCCAGAGAGGACAGAGAACTATTCCGTGAAAAGTTACAGACGCTCGGACTGGGACTGGAGGATCGTATGACCAGCAAGGTAGGTCTTCTGTCCGGTGGTCAGCGTCAGGCTATCACACTTTTGATGGCAGCTTTAAAGCAGCCGAAGCTTCTGCTGTTAGATGAACATACTGCAGCACTGGATCCCAAGACAGCAGCAAAAGTACTGGAGATCAGTGACAAGATCATCGCTGAGAATCAGCTGACTGCCATGATGGTAACTCATAATATGAAAGATGCCATCGTACACGGCAACCGTCTGATCATGATGCATGAGGGCAAAGTCATCTACGATGTGGCTGGAGAAGAGAAGAAGAATCTTCAGGTGAAGGATCTGCTTGCTAAGTTCGAAGAAGTCAGCGGCGGAGAATTCGCCAATGACCGTATGATGCTGGCGTAAATAATAAGGACACGTTGCCAATTTCGGCAACGTGTTTTTGCATTAAATTGAGAGTTACGAGCCATGCAAAAATAGAACGGAATACCTCGGTGGGAGCT
>ERZ1034710.429-NODE-429-length-12854-cov-4.882881_pt1 | contig 12854 bp, 9 predicted proteins | sample MGYA00520597_ERZ1034710 | MGnify/ENA primary metagenome ERZ1034710 (study PRJEB33766, sample SAMN09781714) | gut metagenome | biome: gut microbiome | host: Homo sapiens | place: Madagascar | study: EMG produced TPA metagenomics assembly of the PRJNA485056 data set... | reverse complement strand
CCGCATGGCCAAAAGCTTTTACGGACCGTGGCTCTGTCCGCCCGACGAAGCCTTCGACGGGCGAGCTTATTATGCCGCGCGTACCTATGCCCTAGGGGAACAACGCATTCTTTTCGGATGGGTACCCACCAAGGAAAATGACCAGGATATCGGCGAATTTCAATGGGGCGGTACCTTTATGGCCCACGAGCTTTATGCACGTGAAGACGGTACCTTGGGCGTTAAACCGCCAGATTCCGTGTGGGATTTCTTTGATACACCTCGTACGCTTCCCAATCTGTGCTTGCAAAGCCCCTACGCACGTAAATCGCATGTCCTTGTGTCAGATACGGGCAATCTTTTCTGTTTCTCCTGCACCGTTTCATTTTCGGAGGGCACAACTGGCTTCGGCATCGGCCTATATGGGGATGAAGAGAAAGGTACCTCGTATCAATATCATTTCAGCGTTCCCGAACATCGCTTCGTGTTTGAAAAATCGCCCAGCCTACCGTGGCCGGCAATCAACAATAACGGCCTTTCTCGCCCAATCCAACTTGAAGCACACAAGGAATATTCGATTCGCCTTATTTGTGATGATACCATCTCCGTCCTTTATATAAACGGCGTGGCGCTAAGTGCAAGAATGTACGAAACCCTAAAACGTTCACTTTCCCTCTTTGCGGAAAACGGCACGCTTTCGGTCTCAAACATCTCTCTTGCCACACATGCATAAGATTCGGTCGATATTCTGATTGAATTTTGGTTCGTGAGATTAAGAGGGGTTTTTATTCCTTAATCAAATTAGTATACAAATCCAAAAATTGGGAGGTAATAGTATGATATACGATGTGTGTGCACTCGGCGAAATTTTAATTGACGCAATCGCTGAGGCTGATTCTGAAGTTCATATTACCGGAAACGCCGGAGGCGCTCCGGCAAATGTTCTGGCCTGTGCCACCAAACTTGGACGATCCTGTGCATTTATTTCCAAAGCCGGTGATGACTATATCGGTCGCTGGTTAAAAAAAATCATTGACGAAAACGCGATAAATACCGATGGGTTGATACTTTCCCCCAGCAAAAATACTGCTATCGCAATGGTTTCGCTTTCTGCGGATGGTAATCGATCATTTTCTTTCTATCGCAGCGGTTGTGCGGACACAAGTCTTGAAAGAAGTGAGCTCCGCCTGGATATTATAAAAAACTCACGGATGTTTCATTTTGGTTCTGTTTCTTTAACAGAGGAACCATCCCGAAGTTCAACTCTATATGCCGCACAATACGCCCGTGAGCACAATGTTATCGTCTCATATGATCCTAATCTGCGATTAAATCTGTGGCACAGCAGTGAAGAGGCCATCAATTACATTAAAACAGGTCTCACTCTTTGTGACATAGCTAAGTTTTCCGATGAAGAGGTCTACTTTCTGTATGGCAATGGAGATATTACAGAAAAAGCTCGTCTGATATTTGCCGATGCTCCGCATTTGAAAATACTGTTAATAACTTGCGGAGCTCAAGGAAGCTATGCGTTCTGCGGAGATGTTAAAGCATATGCGCCATCTTTTTCAGTGAAAGTAGTGGATACAACCGGCGCCGGAGACTGCTTTGTGGGTGCTTCTCTTTCATGGATATTTAACCACAAGCTATGTCTTGGTGGATACACCTCTGATGAGCTTACTGATTTACTGATCTACGGAAACACAGTTGCTTCACTGAGCATTCAAAAGCACGGGGCCATCGCAGCTATGCCTTCTTTGGAGGAGATTTCCGCATTTCAGGCCGAAAGATTAAACTGATCAGCTTAGGTGTCTTATTATCGCTATTGAATATTGAAAAAATTATTGCAGGTCAATCGCGAAAACAACCGTGGTCACACATATATAATTGAGGAAGGAGAACAATAAGCCGACAGGTTAAAACGAAACTGTACGGCTTGCACTGAAAATTATGAAATACGGAATTTATTATGCCTACTGGGAAAAAGAATGGGGTGGAAATTTTCTTCCCTATATAAAAAAATGTGCCGAACTTGGTTTTGATGCCCTTGAGGTTGCATGTGGCGCTTTTCATTTGAGTGATGATCAAACATTCCGAGAATTAAATGCGATGGCTCAGTATTACGGTATGAAACTTACCGGCGGATATGGTCCCCGTCCGGAGCATAATCTAGCTTCCACAGACGAAACAATGGTTAAAAATGCTTTCGCATTCTATTCGGATATATTTCGCAAAATGGAGTTGGCAGGGATTGATCGAATAGGTGGTGCACTGTACTCGTATTGGCCTGTGGACTTTTCTAAAAAATTTGACAAGCACGCAGATACCGAACGCAGTATTAAAAGAATGTCCCAACTAGCAGATATAGCGTCAAATCATGGCATTACCCTGTGTATGGAAACGCTTAATCGCTTTGAAGGGTATATGCTTAATGATCACAATGAGTGTATTAAATATGTTAAAGCCGTCAATAAGCCCAATGTCAAAGTTATGCTTGATACTTTTCATATGAATATTGAAGAAGACTCTCTTACTGAAGCCATACGTGACAGCGGAAATCTTCTAGGACATTTTCATATCGGCGAAGCCAATCGTCGCTGTCCGTATCCTCAGAGCCGTATGAATTGGACATCCATTGGTAATGCCCTTCGCGAAATTGGCTATAACGAATACATTGTCATGGAACCTTTTGTACGAATGGGTGGGCAGGTCGGCCACGATGTTTCTCTCTGGAGAGATTTATCTCACGGTGCGGACGACAACCAGCTTGATGCAGATGCCGCCTACTCTGTAAATTATATCCGGAGCATTATTGGTCCTTGACCAAATTATGAATCATACGGACTTTTTAAATAGGTATGTTCACTCCTGCATCCAAACAGCTCATTGATAATCCTGCATTGACCCAAGCCTTAATTCCTGCTATCCTTGATAGCAGCCTGTACCGCTATAAACAGAAAAAGGGCAAGAAAATAGAGAGAATCCGAAATTTCTCTCTATTCTCTTGTCCTTCGCAATGCTCAGCGTTCTATAAAACATAACTGTCCTTAGCACCCCTGCTCATTAAAGATCAGGGCTTTCCATCCCACCGTTTTTTCGATATTCATTTGGTGAAATTCCTACTTCTCTTTTAAACATTGCAGAAAAATTAGACATATTTTCATAGCCGCACCGGGATGCAATCTCACATATGGAAATCTTTGGGTTTAACAGCAATCCTTTTGCCATATTCACCTGTTCCCTTAAAATATAGCGATTTACCGAACACCCCATTTCCTTTTTAAATCGTCTATCCAGGTAATCCGGATTTAAATACAATGCTGAAGCAACTTTTATCCTATTCAGTTCTTCATCAAGATGTGTCTGTATATAATAAATCGTTTGTTCCCTGATTCCACTTAAGTTCGATGCGTCCTGCATGATCCTGGAAACAGCTCCCATAGTTTCCTCAATCCATGCATCCATTTCCTCCAGTGAACCAATTGCCGTAACTCTGTTACATCCATTTTCTCTATCATATAAAAATTGATGTGCCTGAATTCCATTTTCCTGAAGTGTCGAATAGAACAACTGTTCCAAATCATACTGAAGCATTTGAAGTGCTCTCCTATTTAACTTGGCCTCATTGTCTTTTCCCCAAAGCCATTTTCGGATTTTATCTTGAAGTTCCACAGTCTTGCCATTATCAAGATATGCTTTCCATAGCGTCATATCAGGCATACCAATTGCTTCACTGTTTTAGGCATATTTATAATATCCAAAATCTGTCTTCTACTGCAAACATTATTCCATGCAAACTGACGAAGCTTATCTACCATGGACTGCACTTCTCTCCCTGTACACACTTCTCCTATGCATATTCCAATTTTTTCGTATAATCTTTCTGTCTTAAATTGCTGTAATATCGCATCTTTTAATATTATGCCATTTCTTTCAGTGTCAGAACTCAGCCACTCATCTGAAATAAAAACCAGGACTGCAAATTCTTTTTGAGACAATACCGGAAGCAGAAAATCACTAGTCACTGTTCCCAATTCCTCTTTTACCTTCTTCCTAGTCTGCTTTATGTCCTCTTCTGTTTTGTCATTTGCATATTGATAAAATAAAATTGGGATCAGCCTTCTATCTTGCTCCTCTTTCCATTGCTTCTCCTCATATTCCTCACTCTCCCTGTTCGGATCATCACGTAGTCCTCTGAGCATTTCCTCCCAATATTTTTCTTTCCATACTGGTTTTAACTGGTTCCATACAATTCCTTCTTCCTGCAGCTGCGCCTGATGACGCTCTCTTTCGATCTTAGTGACAAGATTTTTCATCACCTTAATAATATCATCTTCCATGACCGGTTTAAGCAGATAATCATAACATCCGTATCGCAACTCCGGCATTTTTAGATCTATTCCTTCTTCATCCACCTTTTGCATTACTGATACAATCCTTTTTACCGGATTTGTAAACCAGTGATACATGGAAATATAAAGAGCAAAAAGCAGTATGATCAAAATCACAGCAAAAACCATACTGAAGTTTAATAACGGTCTGATTTCTTCAAATAGCTTTTCTGAAGGAATTACAATTCTTACACCCACATCTGTTTCTTGAATTGGCAGTTCTATTTTTAGATCTTTCCCTGACTCGTTGTCTAAAATCATTGTGCCAATTTTATAGTAAGAAACATAATAATCACTTAGTTGTACAGCTTGCATTGTTTCAATCAGTCGATTAAGGCTCACTGCACAGCCAATCCCCACACCATCCTTTGATACAACTCTGATTAAATATTGATAACCTTCTGCATCAAACAGCTCCCATTTTTCTGTAGGTTCTCTACTCTCCAATAACCTTTTCAACTGTTCTCTGATATTCTGACTTTGTATTTTTGCTTTCTTTTTTGCAGATTCCACCATCATGATATCTGCATATTTTTCTTGAAATATAAAAAAGTAATCAGCAGAACTATAAACAAGAATATCCTCATTCAATTGATTATACAGCCGCTGTCTTGACAAATTGTTCATAGATTCTTTATCCTCTTCACAATTAGTCATACCATAATAATCCGCTGTTTCGCTTATTCTAAGAAGATAGTCCGAAACATTGCTCAAATTATTTTCTACATCGCGTGTATAGTACTCCCCCATAGAATGATAAGTCTTTTTTGCCTGTTTCCAAGTCGTACGAGCTGCACTGATGCAACTACATAAAAGCATTATTATCATGCAAAAAATAATTACAGATATAAGACTATTCATGCAAATTACAACAGATTTTTTCATTTTGCTTAACATGATTTCGCCTTTCTTAAGAGCACCAACCGTTGTGACACCAGCACCGTATATATATTTCTATCTAATATAGTATCATATTCTTGTGTAACTTCCGCTTGAATATCGACTTTTGATACCTAATTTTCGACTTCTTTTACCTGATTATCGACTTCTTTACAATATTATCTTCTTTTTCATTTATTATTTCGAGCTCATGATACCACGACGCAAAAGAAGCCGCCAGTCTCTGTTTTCACATAACTGGCGGCTTCTCCTTGATATCATTTATTCCTTACAGGAACTCTTTTACAGACTTGTAAACGCCCTTGGCATCCAGACCGTACTTCTCTACCAGAGCAGCAGCAGAACCGGACTCGCCGAAGACATCCTGCATACCGACCTTCTTCACTGGTACAGGGTAATGTGCACACAGGCAGTCGCAGACTGCACTTCCCAGTCCGCCAATGACGGAATGCTCTTCCACGGTGACTACCTTGCCGGTCTTCTTCGCGCTGTTAAGGATGATCTCCTCGTCCAGAGGCTTGATAGTACAGATATTTACAACCTCTGCACTGATGCCTTCCTCTTCCAGCATCTTCGCTGCACCCAGAGCGGAATCAACGCAGATACCGGTGGCTACGATGGTGACATCCTTGCCTTCACGGACTACGGTTCCCTTACCGATCTCGAAATGATAACCGGGATGATCATTGATCACGGGTACTGCAGCACGTCCGAAACGAATATATACAGGTCCTTCATATTCCAGAGCGGCACGAACAGCAGCTCTGGCTTCCACATCATCGGAAGGGCACATTACTACCATGCCGGGGATGGTGCGCATCAGGGCGATATCCTCGTTACACTGATGGGTAGCGCCGTCCTCACCTACGGTGATACCTGCATGAGTTGCACCGATCTTGACATTCAGATGCGGGTAACCGATGGAATTACGCACCTGCTCGAATGCACGTCCTGCTGCAAACATTGCAAATGAGCTTACGAAAGGAATCTTACCTACCAGGGACAGTCCTGCTGCCACACCCATCATGTTTTCCTCTGCGATACCACAATCGATATGACGGTCGGGATATGCCTTACGGAAAATTCCGGTCTTGGTAGCTGCTGCCAGGTCAGCATCCAATACGACCAGATTGGGGAATTCTTCTGCCAGCTCCTTCAGGGAGTTGCCGTAGCTTTCTCTGGTTGCAATTTTTTTCACGGTATTTTCTGCCATTACTGCTCACCTGCTTTCTCTAATTCTTTTTCGATCTTATCAAGGTCTGCCATTGCAATCGCATACTCCTCATCATTGGGCGCCTTGCCATGCCAGTCTACGCTGTTTTCCATGAAGGAGACTCCCTTGCCCTTGATGCTGTGGAATACGATACAGGTGGGCATGCCCTTGGTCTCTCTTGCTTCCTTAAATGCTGCACGAATTGCATCAAAATCATGTGCATCTGCATTGATCACATGGAAATTGAATGCCTCGAACTTTTTATCAATAGGATAAGGAGAACATACCTGATCAATGGGTCCATCGATCTGCAGGTTGTTGTTATCTACCATAACGCAGAGGTTGTCCAACTTACGGAAGCCCGCGAACATAGCAGCCTCCCATACCTGTCCTTCCTCGATCTCACCGTCACCCAGCAGTGTGTATACACGGAAATCACGTTTGTCCATCTTAGCACCCAGTGCCATGCCGACTGCTGCGGAAATGCCCTGTCCCAGAGATCCGGAAGACATATCCACGCCGGGGATATGGATGCAGGGATGACCCTGCAGGTAGGAACCTAAGTGACGCAGAGTAGGCAAATCCTCTACCGGAAAATATCCTCTGTGAGCCAGTGCGGAATAGAGTCCCGGAGCTGTATGACCCTTGGACAGCACGAATCTGTCGCGCTCCTCCATATCGGGATTCTTCGGGTCAATGTTCATCTCCTCAAAATATAAAAATGTAAAAATATCTGCGGCTGACAGGGATCCACCGGGATGTCCCGCTTTCGCACCATGAACTGCGGTCACAATGCCCTTGCGGACATCATTGGCACGCTTTTGCAGTTCTAAATTCTTCATTGTCTCCTCCATTCCGCCATATTGGCTTGTCTGTTGCGATTTACGTTGTTATACTAGCATACTTCCGAATGCTAGTCTAGTAAAAGAATTGCTCTTCTACCGTAAAATATTGCGGTGGCAAATTCCAGCATACAGTTCAGACCTCCATTCATAAATTTGTTCGTTCCACTCACAAATTCATTTCATGGAGGTGCGCTCCGCTAATAGAATTTGTTTGACCATAGTATGCATTCTTTCCATGCTTGCGATTATAGTGCTTATCCTGCAGTTCCTGGGGTGCCGGCTGGATCCTGGGGTTGATCGTCTCTGCGCGATAAGCCATTTTTGCCACCTCTTCCAGTACTACCGCATTATGGACAGCCTCCTTAGCATCCTTGCCCCAGGCAAAAGGCCCATGGTTCTTGCACAGAACGGCAGGCACTGCTTTCGGGTCCTTGCCCAGACGTTTGAACTCGTTGACAATCAAGTGTCCGGTATTTTCCTCGTAAGCGTCCTCGATTTCTTCCTTTGTCAGGCAGCGCACGCAGGGAACCGGACCGTAGATATAATCTGCATGGGTGGTTCCGTAGCAGGGAATGTCTCTTCCCGCCTGTGCCCAACTGGTAGCATAGGAAGAATGGGTATGCACGATACCGCCGATCTTCGGGAATGCCTTGTACAGCTCCAGATGAGTTGCAGTGTCGGAAGAGGGATTCAGATCCCCTTCCACCTTATTGCCGTTCAGATCCATGACTACCATCATCTCCGGTGTCAGCTTGTCGTAATCCACGCCGCTGGGTTTGATGACGAACAATCCGCTCTCTCTGTCAATGGCGCTGACATTTCCCCAGGTAAAAGTCACCAGACCGTACCGGGGCAGATCCATATTTGCTTCATATACTTTCTGTTTTAATTTTTCTAACATATCCTAAACCTCATTTCTTTCTAAAACCCGCAGGCTTTCCGACACCTATATGTCGTGCACTTATGTACCGTGCCCTCAGATATCATTCGCTTATGTGCTCTCATGCACCGCACACCAACCTACATGCGGTATCCTTCCGTGCACTATGCAGACATATTTTGCGTCTGAAAAATTATTTTGCGGCAACCGCTGCCTTCTCCGCGGGAAGCAGTCTCTCGTACTCTTCCAGGAAAGCCTCAAATCCCTTCACATCCTCAGGATCCGGTTGCAATGTGGTTCCGGTCTGTCCAGCGAAGATCTTGTCATTCAAATAAGAAGAAAGAGTCTCGCCATCTTTTTTCTCCTTCATGAAGGCTGCCAGGATCGCCATACCCCAGGCGCCGCCTTCGCTTGCCGTACCCATAACGGTGATCGGTGCGTTCATGCCTGCTGCCATGACACGCTGTCCCACCACGGGAGTCTTGAAGAAGCCGCCGTGTCCCATCAGGGAATCCACTGCCACATGCTCCTCTTTTAACAGAATATCCATACCGATCTTCAACGTGGCAACTGCGCTGTACAGGTGGGAACGCATGAAATTTGCCAGTGAAAAGTCCGCGTCGGGAGTTCTTACCACCATAGGACGGCCGGCATCCAGACCGGTGATCGGTTCTCCGGACAAATAGTTATATGCCATTACGCCTCCGCAATCCGCAGCACCTTCCAGCGCCTTGCGGTACAACACGCCGTACAGTTCGTTCTTATCTACTTTCACACCAAAGCTCTCTGCACATTCGCCGAAGAGGTTCACCCAGGCATTCAGATCTGAGGTGCAGTTGTTGCAATGTACCATGGCCACCGGCATACCGTCGGGTGTGGTAACCATATCAATCTCCTCATGTACTTTTTGCATAGCCTTCTCCAGTACGATCATGGCAAAAATAGAGGTTCCGGCAGAGACATTACCGGTGCGGACAGCCACGCTGTTGGTAGCTACCATTCCGGTTCCCGCATCACCCTCGGGAGGACACATGGGTGCACCGGGCTGTAAGGTTCCGGTGGGATCCAGTAATCTGGCACCCTCTGCGGTCAGAATACCGGCAGGCTCTCCGGCTGCCAGTACCCTGGGCAGAATATCGCGGATCTTCCAGTCAAAATGGTGTAATCCTTCGAACTGGTCTAACATCTTCTGATCAAAGTCCATAATGGTGGAATCAATAGGGAACATGCCTGCTGCCTCACCGACGCCCAGTACTTTTTCACCGGACAGCTTCCAGTGAATATAGCCTGCCAGGGTGGTGAAAAATGTGATATTCTTTACATGCGCTTCTCCGCTTAAGATTGCCTGATACAGATGGGCGATGCTCCATCTCTGGGGGATATTGAAGTTAAATACCGGAATCAGCTTCCTGCAGGCTTCTTCCGTCATCGTATTTCTCCAGGTACGGAAAGGTACCAGGAGTTCACCCTCTGCATTAAAAGGCATATAGCCGTGCATCATGCCGCTGAATCCCAGTGCCCCCAGCGTAGTCAGCTTCTCACCGTATTTTGCCTCCACATCGTCTGCCAGGCTCTTGTAACACCCCTGCAACCCCTTCCAGATGTCCTCCAGGCTATAGGTCCAGATATTGTTCTCCAGACGATTCTCCCAGTCGTAAGTTCCCATCGCGATAGGTGCATGGCTATCATCGACCAGTACTGCCTTGATCCTGGTAGAACCAAACTCAATACCAAGAACCGCCTTTCCTGCTTTGATGGCTTCTTTTGCCGTTTCGTTCATTTAATTTTCTCCTTATGCTTTTATATCGTTTCTGCTTTATTTACTTTCGTAACGATTTGTGTTCTGCTACAGACTCCCGTTCTACCACCCGGGTATCAAATTCATACGTCAGATCCTTTTTCTTCCCCGCTATCATCTGCAAAAGTGTCTCTGCTGCCTTTTTCCCCAGATTTTCCTTCGGATGAGGAAGTGAAGTAATTGGAACCTCACTGTGTCGCGCCAGATCCGAATCGTCAATACTGATCACCGACACATCCTCCGGCACCCGGATATTGCGCTCTTCCAGCATCCGGATCAGCTGGAATGCGATCTGGTCATTGTACGCCAGGAGAGCAGTGCATTCCTCCACCCGGTTCAGAAGCCGGTCCCGGCAATACGCCAGTTGCTTCGATTCGTCCGTGTCGATCCACACCAGTCGGGAATCCGTCACCGTAAGCCCTGCTTCTTCCATGGCACGCAGATATCCCAAATAACGCTGTCTGCCCTGTCCGTCGTCCAGTTTCAGGACTGCCCCTATCTTCTGATGTCCCTTCTCAATCAGATATCTCACAGCCTTATACGCTGTGTCCGCATCATTCAATGATACATGTGGTACCTCCAGCTCCGGATAATAGGTGTTGAAAAATAAAAGCGGTATCTTTCTCATCATCAGCTGCCTGTACAGCTCCAGATTCGGATTCGGCAATCCACTTTTTGTTCCCTCCACGATCATTCCTGCTACATCATCCCGTTTGAGCAGATCTTTCAGAATGCCTTTCTCCCGATCCAGCGTGTTATTCGTAATATAAATCTGTACGGAAAAGCCACTTTCATATAATGTATTCTGCATGCCCTGCAGGATCCTCGGGAAAATATAGCTGTCCACATAAGTAGTTACTACCGCAATACTGTTCCGCTTCTCGAGATTTTTCCTGCGGTCAAAGCTAACATAAGTGCCGCTGCCACGGATCCTCTGTACCAGTCCTTCCTCCTCCAGCGTTCCGATCGCCTTCCTCACTGTCTGTCTGCTGATGTGGAATCGCTCCGCAAGCTGATTCTCCGAAGGAACCTTCTCTCCGGGACCCAGTTGTCCGTCTGTAATCTGCTCCTGTATGTAATTAATTAGGTTTTGATATTTTGTCTCCATGATTATTATAAGTATAATAAGGCTACTGTTCGAAGTCAATACATCTTTTGACCATTTTAGCTACATTTATACATAGTTGTATGGTGTACAACCATGCTTGTATTTCGATTTACTCCACATATGAAGTCAGAGACGTGACTGTGACCCTGAGGTAAGTCGCTTTAAGTCTATCCCCGGTGCTGTTCACATATACTTTTACCAACACTCTCTGTCATCAGGTAATTATCGTGCGAAAACGTCCTTCCCTTTCCTTCCACCAACTGCTTCTGTGTATCTGCCTCCTCTGCACTCTCACCGGCGCCATGGCTCTTTTGTCCCATTGTACTTCCGCAGACAGGCGCTTTGAACAATTCACCTCCCGGGTTTTCCGGGAGGAAATGACCGCCAGTACTCTGAACATGCACTACACCATTGCGGATCCTGCCGCCTTTGGGATCACGGATTACGAGCCTGTCCTTCCCCTCTATACTTCCGGGCAGTCGGACGCGAGTGGGGAACGTTGTTCTGCGCTCCTTAGGCAACTAAGTTGTATTGCTTACGATAAGCTCTCACCGGAGAATGCTTTCACCTATACACTCCTACAGCGGTCTCTGGAAAATGACCTGGCGTTGGCGCAGTTCCCCTATTACAACGAACCGCTGTCCCCATCTTCGGGAATGCAGTCACAGCTCCCCATCCTGCTGGCAGAATACACCTTCCGCACCGAGCGGGTGACAGACTACCTGGCACTGTTAGACCAGGTGGACGATTATTTTGCCTCCCTGCTCCTCTATGAGCAGGAAAAAGCTGCCGCAGGCTTTCTCATGCCAGATGTTTCCCTGGAAAAAGTCCGAAAGCAATGTGACACCATCGTCACCATACAGGAACTGGCGCAGGGAACCCACTTTTTGCAGACCACCTTTGAAGACCGACTGGTGGAATTGCAGGCACAGGGCATATTATCTGCCGAAGTTGTCTCTTCCTTTCTTAAGGAAAATGACCGGCTGCTCACCACGGTAGTACAGCCTGCCTACGCCACACTATCCGAAGGACTGTACTCTCTGGAGACTTCCGGCTCTGCCGGTCAGACATCTTCTATCTCTCAGGCGTCTCCCGGCGGGATCATAGATACATCCGGCGCCCTGCCGAAAGGTCTCGCCCTGTTGCCGGATGGGAAGACTTACTATCACCACCTGCTTTTCGCCGAGACCGGTTCCTTCCGTTCGGAAAAAGAACTGGTGCAAATGCTTCTGGCACAATTTCAGGAGGAGCAGGCGGCCATCCGCAGCCTGACACAACAGTCCCCTTCTCTGCTTTCCATGCTTTCCGAAGGGATCACGGAAGATTTTCCCATCCCGGAACCGGAAGAAATGCTTTCCGATCTACAATCACGCATGATAAATGACTTTCCTGTCAGTAATCCCACTCCCTCCTTTACTGTCAAGGATGTCGTTCCCAGTCTGGAGCCTTACAGTGCACCGGCTTTTTACCTGACGACTCCCCTGGGCGATTCCGACAATAATGTCATCTATATAAACCGCCGCAATTCTCCCATGGGGCTGGAGCTCTATACGACCCTGGCACACGAAGGTTTTCCCGGTCATCTCTATCAGACCGTGTATAGTAACCGTGCCTTTTTAGATAAAAACACGGATCCTGCGAGAAAGCTTGTCTGGTACGGCGGATATCTGGAGGGCTGGGCGTTGTATGTGGAATTTATTTCCTATGATTATGCGGCAGATCTGCTCGAACAGTCCGGAC